>JADMIO010823375.1_pt1 | contig 86978 bp, 100 predicted proteins | sample 8958161 | NCBI WGS metagenome assembly JADMIO01 (sample SAMN16585339, study PRJNA669376) | soil metagenome | isolation source: Crop rotation soil | place: USA: Cullars Rotation, Alabama | collected 2011 | reverse complement strand
CTTTCCCAGGGCGCCGGCCAGGGCGCGCAGGCTATCGGCCGCCGCGGGCCCCGACACCCGCACCACCGCCACCCCGCCGCGGCCCGGCGGACTTGCCAGCGCGAAGATCGTGGACTGCAAGGCTATTTGCCGTCCGGCTTCAGCATGGCGGCGGCATTGTCCCACATGGATTTTTGCAGCTTCTGGAAGGCCTCGGCCCCGCCTCCCACGCCGTAAAAGGGCATCCAGGCCCGCATCATCCCTTCCGGGTCGTTGGCGTCGAAGGCCGCCTTCATCCGGCCCTGCATCTCCTCCATCATTTTCTGCTGGATGGGCCGGACGTCCGGCAAGCCCATGAAGGCCCGCGCCTCCTCCGGGGTCATGTCCATCTCGATATGCACCTTCATGGCGGCACCTTTCTGGCGGGCCGTGGGGACCACTTTGCGATCCCCGGCTTCCGATGTAAGTAACCCAGCCCCAAAAACATCACAGAAGCGGGCCGGCGGGAAGCATCCTTGTCGTGCATGCGCCACTTGGAACGGAAACGATGAGCCTCGAAAACGCCAGCAGCCACTTTCTTCTCTCTCACAAGGACAACCCCGTCCGGTGGCGGACCTGGGGGCCCGAGGCCCTGGCGGAAGCCAGGGACCAGGACAGGCCCATCCTGCTGAGCCTGGGCTATATCGGCTGCCATTGGTGCCAGGTGATGAACCGCGAAGCTTTCAGCGATCAGGGCATTGCCGAGATCATCAATGACAATTTCATCCCCATCCTGGTCGACCGGGACGAACGGCCCGACCTGGACATGCTGTATCAGGGTGCGGCGGGCCTGATGGGCCACCAGGGTGGCTGGCCGCTCAACGTCTTCCTCACGCCGGATGGACGCCCCTATTGGGTGGCCGGTCATCTCACCCCCGACGACAAGCCGGACATGCCGGGCATGCGCCGCGTCGCCACCGACACGGCCGGCGTCTGGAAGAACGACCGCGCCCGCGCCGAGGATACCGGCAACAAGGTGCGCGAGGCGGTGGAGAATCTCTACAACCGCGACATGACCGCGCCCCAGGAGCAGATGAACCTGGACCTGGCGGCCCTGCGCATCGGCCAGCGTTTCGACATCTTCTTTGGCGGGATGCAGAACGCGCAAAAATTCCCCGGCGTGCTGCTGATGGATGTGTTGTGGCGCGCCTTCTTGCGCACCGGCACGCCCCAGTTCAGCCAGCTGGTCTTCACCAGCCTGGACAGCATCCTGTTTGGCGGCATGTACGACCATGTCGGCGGCGGTTTCTTCCGCCACAGCATGGATGAGCGCTGGTACGAACCCACCTTCGAAAAGATGCTCTACGACCAGGCGCAGATGATCGATTTCTGCACCGAGATCTTCAAATACAACCGCAATGAATTGTGCCGCCAGCGGGTTCAGGAAACCGTGGACTTCCTGCTGCGCGACATGATGGTGGGCGACGCTTTCGCCGCCTCCATCTCGTCCGGCTCGCAGACCGAGGACAGCAAATATTACACCTGGAGCGAAGCGGAGATCGACGCTGCCTTGGTGGGCACCTTCTCGGCCCGCTTCAAGCAGGTCTATGGCATCACCCGCGACGGCAATTTGGCGGGCCGCAACCTGCCCCGCCGTCTCGGCAATCCCGCGCCGGCCAACGAAGCCGACGAAGTGTTGCTCGCCAAGCAGCGCGGCATGCTTCAGGCTATCCGCGCCAAGCGCACCCCGCCCTTCCGCGACGCGCGCGTCCTGCCGAACGTCAACGGGCTTGCCATCGCGGCCCTGGCGCGCGCCGGCATGTCGCTGGACCGTCCCGATTGGGTCCAGACGGCCATCAAGGCTTTTGACGCGGTGGTGAAGAACCTGGGCGGGCCGGACAACAGCCTCTCCCACACCGCCGGCAGTCCGGGCATCTGCGACGACTATGCCGAGATGGCGCGGGCCGCCCTGGCGCTGCGCGAAATCACTGGCGACGACCGCTTCCTGAACCAGGCCAAGGTCTGGACGAAAGTGCTGGACGAGCATTTCTGGAACAACCAGATCAACGGCTATTGCTATTATGCCGACAATGCCGAACAGCTTTTCGTGCGCCCGCGCATGGTGTTCGACAATCCCACGCCCAGCGCCAATGGCAGCATGCTGGTGGTGTTGACCCGCCTGGCCATGTTGACCGGCGAAGTCGATTATATGAGCCGCGCCTCCACCCTGGCCGCGACTTTCGGCAATGAAGCCAATCGCGTGCTCAATGGCGCGGGCGGCTACCTGGCCGGCCTGGAATATCTGATCAACAGCCTGATCATCCTGATCATCGGCCATAAGGGCCATGCCAAGACCCAGGAGCTGGTGCGCGCCTTCTGGGGCAAGCCGCTTCCAAATGGCATGATCGTCCAGATCGAGCCGGGCGAGTCCCTGCCGGCCCAGCACCCGGCCGCCGGACGCGGCATGGAGGGCGGCCATCCCACCGCTTACATCTGCCAGGCGGGCACTTGCTCCAGCGGCTTCATCAACGGCGCCGACCTGGGTTGGGCGCTCACGCTGCCACCGCAGCTGCGCGCCGCCCAGCAGCAACAGGCGCAGCAGCCGCAGCCCATGCAACAGCCGAGGTTCTAGTCATGGTCAAAGCCATTCGTTTCGAAAAGACCGGTGGCAGTGACGTATTGCAATATGTCGATCTCGACCTGCCGGCGCCGGCCGCAGGCCAGGTGCAGGTCCGCCATACCGCCATCGGCGTGAACTTCATCGACACCTATCACCGCACCGGTCTCTATGCCTTGCCGCTGCCGTCGGGCCTTGGCTCGGAAGCCGCCGGCACGGTCGCGGCGGTGGGCGAGGGCGTCACCCGCTTCAAACTGGGCGACCGCGTCGGCTATGCCAGCGGCGTGATCGGTTCCTATGCCCAGGCCAACAATGTGGCAGCGGACCGGCTGGTGCGCCTGCCCGATGGCATAACCGACGAGTTGGCGGCCGCCGTGCTGCTCAAGGGCATGACGACGCAATACCTGATCCGCCGCATCCATCCGGTGAAGGCGGGCGAGACCATCGTGTTTCATGCCGCCGCCGGTGGTGTCGGCCAGATCGCCTGCCAATGGGCCAAACATCTCGGCGCCACGGTGATCGGCTCGACCACCTCGCCCGAGAAAGTCGACCTGGCCAAGGCCAATGGCTGCGCCCATGTGCTCAACACCAAGGAGCCGGGTTGGGAAAAGAAAGTACGCGAGCTCACCGGCGGCAAGGGCGTGCCGGTGGTCTATGACTCCATCGGCAAGGACACCTTCATGGCGGGGCTGGATTGCCTGCAGCCGCGCGGCATCATGGTGACCTATGGCAATGCCTCCGGTCCGGTCGATCCCTTCTCGCCCGCGATCCTGGCCGCCAAGGGCTCGCTATTCGTCACCCGCCCCGTGCTGGCGCATTACACCCGCACGGCCGAGGAATTGCAGGAAACCGCCGACGACCTGTTCAAGGTGCTGCAATCGGGCGCGGTGAAGGTCGCGATCAACCAGCGCTTTGCGCTGAAGGATGCCGCCCAGGCGCATGACGCGCTGACGGGGAAGAAGACGACGGGCGCGACGATCTTGATTCCGTAGTTTTCACCATGGGCGGCCTTGAGCCGCCCATCCAACTTCGCGCATCAAAAAGATGGATGGCCGGATCAAGTCCGGCCATGGAGAGTTGGTTTGTGGAAATTCTAAGCGTCCCAGTTGCCATCAAATGACGGCATCAGGGCGATCATCGCGAACAGGCAGATGATGACGCCGGCGGCGATCCATTCCACGCTCATGCCAGCCATAATGCGCGAAAAAGATTTCCGTCCCATAAACACGCACGCCGCCTAGCTTTTGGGCGCGCCCAATCGCAAGGCAGCCCCGTGCTGCATCGAAGGGGGCGAGCGATGAATACCGTTACGTATTCATGCTCTCAAAGAAATCGCCATTGTTCTTGCTCTGCCGCAGCTTCTCCAGCAGGAACTCGATGGCATCGACCGTGCCCATGGGCGAGAGGATGCGGCGCAGCACGTAGGTCTTGGCCAGCGTGCCCTTTTCGACCAGCAATTCGTCCTTGCGGGTGCCCGAACGCATGATGTCGATGGCCGGGAAGACGCGCTTGTCGGCGACCTTGCGGTCCAGGATGATTTCGCTGTTGCCGGTGCCCTTGAACTCTTCGAAAATCACTTCGTCCATGCGGCTGCCGGTATCGATCAGCGCGGTGGCGATGATGGTCAGCGAGCCGCCTTCCTCGATATTGCGGGCGGCGCCGAAGAAGCGCTTGGGCCGCTGCAAGGCATTGGCGTCCACGCCGCCGGTCAGCACCTTGCCCGAGGATGGAACGACGGTGTTGTAGGCGCGGCCCAACCGGGTGATCGAGTCCAGCAGGATGATCACGTCGCGCTTATGCTCGACCAGCCGCTTGGCCTTTTCGATCACCATTTCCGCCACCTGGACGTGCCGCGTGGCCGGTTCGTCGAAGGTCGAGGAAATCACTTCGCCCTTCACCGTGCGCTGCATGTCGGTGACTTCTTCCGGCCGCTCGTCGATCAAAAGCACGATCAGGAAGGCGTCGGGATGATTGGCGGCGATCGCCTTGGCGATATTCTGCAGGATCACCGTCTTGCCGGTGCGCGGCGGCGCGGTAATCAGGGCGCGCTGGCCCATGCCCTGCGGCGCCACAATGTCGATCACCCGCCCGGTCTTGTCCTTGATGGTGGGGTCTTCCAATTCCATCTTCAGCCAGCGGGTGGGATAAAGCGGCGTCAGGTTGTCGAAATGGACCTTGTGCTTGATCTGCTCGGGGTCCTCGAAATTGATGGAGGTCACTTTCAGCAAGGCGAAATAGCGCTCGCCTTCCTTGGGCGCCCGGATCGGGCCTTCGGCGGTGTCGCCGGTCCGAAGCCCAAAGCGGCGGATCTGGGACGGCGAAACGTAAATATCGTCGGGGCCGGGCAGGTAGTTGGATTCCGGCGAGCGCAGGAAGCCGAAGCCGTCCTGCAGGATTTCCACCACCCCGGTGCCGGTGATCTCCACCTCACGCTCGGCCAATTCCTTGAGGATGGCGAACAGCATGTCCTGCTTGCGCATGGACGATGCGTTCTCGATCTCCAATTCTTCGGCAAAAGCCAGCAAATCCGCGGGTTTTTTATTCTTGAGATCCTGCAGCTTCATCGCCTGCAGGCCTTCTTGGACGGTCATGGGATCGGCACCTGGTAGAAATGGGGGATTGGTTTCGATGAACGAAAGGCGTCTGCCCCGGATGCATCATCGAAGAGGTTGGTTCTGACCCTTTACCGTTCGCGGCCCTACCGCTTACGGTCCGCGCCCCCTTTTGCTCGGGGACCGCGCGGGTCAATCAGACGCGGTGTTTATAGCCTGATTTCCCAGCCTTGCAAATATCCCGCCTTTTGGCCTTTCCAAGGCTTTGGCGCAAATAATGTTTCAAGCGGTTCAGGATTGGCCGTCCCAATCGCCCATATTCGTCGCCGCGCCTCGGCGCGCTTCAATCCCCGAAGGGCTGGACCTTGACCAGGATGACGATCAACACCAACAGCACCGCGGGAACCTCATTCGCGATCTTGTAGAAGCCCGCCGAACGGGTGTTGCGGTCCTCGGCAAAAGCCCGCCAGGAGCGCACAAACAAACCGTGCATGCCGCTCATGGCGATCACCAAGACGAATTTGATCTGCATCCAGGTGTCGAGATAGGCGCCGGTCAGCCAGGCCAGCAATGGCCCCAATATCCACACCGCGATCATCGCCGGATTCATGATGGCCTTGAGCAGGCGGCGCTCCATCACCTTGAAGCGCTCGCTGGATTCCGAACCCGGCTTGGCTTCGGTGTGATAGACGAACAATCGCGGCAGATAGAGCATGGCCGACATCCAGGCGATCACCGCGATCAAATGGAAGGCCAGTATCCAGGGAATATAGTTGGACAATTCGTTGCGCAGCGCATCCATCTTGCATCTTCCTATTTGGTGCCGCAGCCCTTGAGCGGCCCCGGGCAAAGCCGCCCGTCGCCGCACGTGACAATCTCGCCGTCCAGGGCGCGGCGCACAAGGCCGGCCAGTCCCTTAATGAAATCGGGATGTGTCCCTACTGTGGCGGCCCGGCGGTAATCCGGAACGCCCGATGCCGCCGCCAGTTTGCGATATTCGATGTCCAGCTCCACCAAGGTCTCGGAATGTTCGCTGACAAAGGCAATGGGCGCCACGATCACGCCCTTGCCGTCACGGCCCGCGCGGGCAATTTCCGCATCGGTGGAAGGACCTATCCATTCCAACGGGCCGACCCGGCTCTGGTAACAGACCACCGCCTCCATGTCCGGCATATCGAGTGCCTTGGCGATGGCGGCCGCCGATTGCTCCACCTGCCATTGATAGGGATCGCCTTTTTGCACGATGCGCTTGGGCAGGCCATGTGCGGACAGCAGCAAACGGTAAGACAGGCCGGGCTTCGGGTCCGCCATGGCGGTCCGGATTTGGGCGGCCGCCGCCGCGACAAAGCCTGGCTCCCAGGGATAGCAGCAGACCCGCGCGGTGGGCCTGTTCAAGCCGGCTCTTTTGGCCGCGCGCGCCCAGTCCTTGAGCGATGACGCCGTGGTGGTGGTGGAATATTGCGGGTACAGCGGCAACAGCACAATCCGGTCCGGCCTGAAGGCCTTCACCGCTCTTGCCGCGCCGTCGCTGAACGGATGCCAATAGCGCATGGCGACAAAGGCCTTGGCTTCCACGCCATCCTTGGACAGCACCTGTTCCAACGCATCGGCTTGCTTGCGCGTCTCCTCGAAAATCGGCGAACGGCCGCCGATATGGGCGTAGATTTTCCCCGCCACGGGGGCACGGCGCCTGGCAATCAGCCGCGCCAAGGGCCAGCGCAAGATACCCGGCAGTGTGATGATGGCGGGATCGGAAAACAGGTTGCGCAGGAACGGCTCGACGGCCTCCGGACTATCCGGTCCGCCCAAATTGAACAGGACAAGGGCGAGCTTCAAGTCGACGACCCTTGGCGTATCCGCCGCAACAATTGCTCGACATGGGCGATAGGGGTTTCCGGCAGGATGCCATGGCCCAAATTGAAGATATGCGCGCGCCCCTGCATCGCTTCCAGGATGTCATCCACGGCCCGGTCCAGCGCCGCGCCGCCGGCGATCAGGGCGATCGGGTCCAGGTTGCCTTGCAACGCACAGGCCAGGTTTTCCGCCGCCCAGCGCATCGGCGCGGCCGTATCCAGGGACACGGCATTGACGCCGGTCGCCTGCACATAGATTTCGTAGCCCGCCAAAGTCGCCGCCCGGGGAAAGCCGATGATCCTGGCATTGGGGCGCGCGGCACGAACCGCGCCGACGATCTTCTTGGTCGGTTCGATCACCACCCGCCGGAACAGCGGATCGGGCAGCCCGCTGGCCCAGCTGTCGAAGATCTGCACCGCATCGGCGCCCGCATCCAGCTGGCGGATGAGATGGAACGACACGCATTCGGCCAAGATATCCAAAAGATATCCAAAGCCCTCCGGATCACGATAGGCCCACAGCTTCGCGGCCTTCTGTTCGTCGCCCCCGGCACCGGCTGCCAGGTAGGTGGCCAAGGTCCAGGGCGCGCCGGCAAAACCCAACAGCGCCGTCTCGGGGGACAATTGCGCCTTGATCAAGCGCAGCGCCTCATAGACGGGATCGAAATAACGCGCCCAATGATCCTGGTCCCGGTCGAAGCCCTTGGCGGATGTCACCGCCGCCAGCTTTGGTCCCTCGCCTTCGGTGAAGCTCACCTTCTGGCCCAGGGCCTCCGGCACCGTCAGGATGTCCGAGAACAGGATGGCCGCATCGAAACCGAAGCGGCGCACCGGTTGCAGGGTCACTTCCGCGGCATATTTCGGTGTCAGCGCCATCGCCCAAAAGGATCCCGCTTGCGCCCGCAAAGCGCGATACTCCGGCAGGTAGCGTCCTGCCTGGCGCATCAGCCAGACCGGTGGCACGGTTTCTGCCGCTCCGGTCAATACGCGCACAAGTTTCGACGCACCATTCAAAACAAGACTCCTAAGACTCTAGGATGGTGAAGATGTTGTTAGGCCTGTGGGTTGTGGGGCAAATTGTGAAACCCGGCTTGGCTTAAGCGAAGGCGCGCATGGACTCAAGCACTTGGATCAATTGCGGCACCCGCGAGAAGCCAGCTCCGGCATGTTGGCGGCAGGGCCGTTCCGTCCCCATGGCTCATTTCTGTCCTCATGGGTTTGCACTTTTGTCCCTTTCCCGGCTAGGACCCTGTGTTTCGTTCCCGGCTTAACCCCAGCCCGACTGACCTTTGCGGATAACTCCTGTGGATCATAAATTTCACGTCCATCTGGTCTCCGACTCCACCGGCGAAACCTTGAACGCCATGGCCAATGCCGCTCTGGCCCAGTTCGAAAATGTGGACGTCATGATTCATCCTTATGCCCTGGTTCGGGCCGAGGCCCAGCTAAGCCGCGCCCTGGACCATATCGCCATCATGCCGGGTATCGTCTTCTTCACCCTCGCCAACCAGGGCTTGCGCGACAAGCTGATGGCGCGCTGCAAGGACATCGAGGTGCGCTGCATCGACGTGCTGGAAGGGCCGGTGACGGCGTTGCGCAAATTCCTGGGCAAGGCGGAAACCCATAAGGTCGGCCGCCAGCACGAAGTGGATGCCCGCTATCTCGACCGCATCGAAGCGCTGAATTTCACCATCGCCCATGATGACGGACAGTCCCTGGATTCAATCGGCGAAGCGGAAGTCATCCTGACTGGCGCCAGCCGGACCTCCAAAACCCCCACCTGCGTCTATCTGGCCATTCGCGGCGTTCGTGCCGCCAATGTGCCGCTGGTGCCGGGCATGTCGGCGCCGCCGCAGCTTTTGGGCGCAAGAAAGCCCTTGGTCGTGGGCCTGTGGGTCTCGCCGGATCGGCTGGTGCAGGTGCGCCGCAGCCGCCTGAACAGCATGGGGGAAAGCCGCGACAGCAATTATGTCGACCTGGACGCGGTTCGTTCCGAGATCGCCGCCACCCGCCAGCTGTTTGAGAGCCAGGATTGGCCGACCATCGATGTGTCGCGCCGCTCCATCGAGGAAACCGCGGCGGCGGTGATGAATCTGTTGGCCGACCGCCGGGAAGCTGTGGGATGAGCGACGATCCCACGCTTTTTGTCCTGGCGTCGGGCAGCGCCAGCCGCAAAGCCATGCTGGCGGCGGCGGGCCTGAGCTTTATCGCCGAGCCCGCGGGTTTGGACGAAGACGGCTTGATGGCGTCCTTGGCAGGCCAGGGGGCCGAGGCAATGGCCAGGACCCTGGCCGAGCAAAAGGCCTTGACCGTCTCGCGCCGCCACCCGGGCGCCACCGTGCTGGGTGGCGATAGCGTCATTGCCTTTGGCGGCGAATATCTGAGCAAATGCGCCAGCCTGGACGAGGCGCGCGGACTTTTGGCGCGCCTGTCGGGGCGGACGCATATGCTGGTGTCGGCAGCGGCACTGGCCCGCGACGGGGGCCTGTTGTGGTCGCATGCCAGCCCTTGCCTCATGACCATGCGCGCCCTAAGCCCGGAATTCCTGGAGGATTATCTCGCGCGCGAGGGTGAGGCGATCCTGTCCTCGGTGGGTTGCTACCATTTCGAGGGGCGCGGGGCGCAGCTTTTCGATAAAGTGGAGGGTGATTATTTCTCGGTCCTCGGCCTGCCCTTGCTGCCGGTCCTGGCCCGCTTACGCAAGGAAGGCATTTTGGCGTCATGACCCTGTCGGGAAAGGCAAAGCTTGCCGGGATTATCGGCTGGCCGGTGACGCACTCCTTGTCGCCTGTGCTGCACGGCCATTGGCTGGCCGAATATGACATCGATGGCGCGATGGTGCCGTTGGCGGCGAAACCGGAAGATTTTTCGCTGGTGATCGATGGGGTGCGGCGGGCCGGCTTCAAGGGCGTCAATGTCACGGTGCCCCACAAGGAAGCGGCTTTCGCCATCGCCCATCGCGCCGATGCGGCGGCGAAACTGGCCGGCGCCGCCAACCTGTTGATCTTTGATGGCGAAGAAATCGAAGCCCGCAACACCGACAGTATTGGCTTGGCGGAATCCTTGCGCGAGACGATTGGCGTGTTGCGGGGCGACAGCGTGGTGTTGCTGGGCGCTGGCGGCGCCGCCCGGGGCGCCATCCTGGCGCTGGAGATGTTGGGCGCGGGCAAGATCCACCTGCTCAATCGCGACAGCCGCCGCGCCGCGAACCTGGCGACGGCGATGGGCGGCCAGGTCAAGGCCGCGATCGAGCCCGGCGCCTTGGAGGATTGGAAGGCGGTTGCGCCAAGCGCGGCGCTGCTGGTCAATTCCACCAGCGCCGGCATGGGCGCCAATCCGCCCCTGGAGATCGACTTGTCCCTGCTGCCGGTATCGGCGGCGGTTTGCGATATCGTTTACAATCCGCTGGAAACCAAATTGTTGAAAGACGCCGCCGCGCGCGGCCATAGGACCGTCGACGGACTGGGCATGCTGATGCACCAGGCGGTGCCGTCTTTCGAGGCTTTCTTCGGCGTCCGCCCCCAGGTCACGCCGGCGCTGCGCGCCGCGCTGGTAGAGGTGTTGCGTGAGCGGCCCAGATAAGCAATCAAAAAAGTTGCCTTTTGTGATCGGCCTGACCGGCTCGATCGGCATGGGCAAAAGCGAAACCGCCAAGCTGTTCGCGGGCGAAGGCGTGCCGGTGTTCGATGCCGACGCCGCCGTCCACGATCTTTATGCCGGCGAAGCGGCGGCGATGATCGAGGCGGCCTTTCCGGGCAGCACAAAAAACGGCGCGGTGGATCGCGCCGCCCTGGCCGGGCGCGTCACCGGGGATGCCGGGGCGCTTGGGCGGCTGGAAGGCTTGATGCATCCCTTGGTGGCGGAGCGGAAAGCGGAATTTCTCGCCCGCAACCGCGGCGCAACGGTGGTGGTGCTGGATATTCCCCTGCTTTTGGAAACCGGCGAAAAGGTGGATGCCGTGGTGGTGGCCACCGCACCCCATGCCGTGCAACGCGCCCGCGTGCTGGCGCGCAGCGGCATGACGGACGCCAAATTCGAAGCGCTTTTGCGCCGCCAGGTGAGCGATGCGCAAAAGCGTGCACAGGCGCATTACCTGGTGATGACCGACCAGGGCTTGGATCATGCCCGCCAACAGGTGAAAATGATCCTGGCGGATATCAAGGCGAAATTGCATGCGTGAAATTGTTTTCGATACTGAAACGACGGGATTTGAACCCGGTGAGGGTCATCGCATCGTGGAAATCGGCTGTGTCGAGCTGATGGATCACTTTCCCACCGGCCGCACCTTGCAATTTTATCTCAATCCCGAGCGCGACGTCCCCATCGAGTCCCAGCGCGTGCATGGACTGTCGGGGGAATTCCTCGCCGACAAGCCGCTATTCGGCCATGTGGTGGACGAATTCCTGGAATTTCTCGGCGACGCGCCGCTGGTGATCCACAATGCCAGCTTCGACATCAAGTTCATAAACGCCGAATTGAATCGGGTCGGCAGAAATCCCATCCCCTTGGCGCGCGCGGTGGACACCATCGAGATCGCCAAGCGCAAAATCCCGGGCGCGCGCTATTCCCTGGACGAATTGTGCAAGCGGTTCGGCGTGGATTTGAGCGCGCGAGCCAAGCACGGCGCCTTGTTGGACGCCCAATTGACGGCGGAAATCTACCTGGAATTGATCGGCGGCCGGCAGCGGGGCCTGATGCTGGCGCCGGTCGAGATCGCCGCCGCCGCGATCGGTGAAACGGTCCGCGCCGCGCGCCAGCGGCCGGAAAAGCTGGCACCGCTCATCACCGTGGTGGAGCTGGAAGCCCATGCGGCGTTTGTCGCGATGGAGCTGGGCGAGAAAAGTATTTGGAGCAGCTGAAATTACCCTCCCTCAAGGGGAGGGTAAAAGTCACGCCGTCCCCTGCGGCGCGGCGAACTGGCCCTGGGCCTGGGCGACGCGGGCCTGGTACAGCGCCATGAAATCGATCGGCTCGATCATCAAGGGCGGCATGCCGCCGTCGCGCACCACATCGGCGACGATCCGGCGGACAAAGGGAAACAGCATGTGCGGCGCCTGGATCAACAAGATCATCTGCTGGGTCCCCTGGTCGGGCACATTGGTCAGGCGGAAGGCGCCGGCATAGGCGACTTCCAGCAAAAATAGCGGCCGGCCATCGCTCTTGGCGTCGACGCGGATCTTGAGCTCCACCTCGAACATGTCTTTTTCCGCCATGCGGGCGGCATTGAGGTCCACTGCCAGTTCGATCTGCGGACGGTCGTTGATGGCGTTCGAAACACCGGGATTTTCGAAGGACAGGTCCTTGATGTATTGGCCCACCACCTGGAGGTTGGGCATGGCCGGCTGGCCCTGATTGGCGGCTGCGGCGGTTCCTTCGCTGCTCATTGTCGGTCTTTCGTTGAAAATTGGCTCGCGGCGCTACCACAAATCGCTTGGCGCTGACAAGCAGGCCAAAGCGGGCGTCGGGGTTCCGGTGACGGGGCGCCATCGGTAAAAGGCGCTTTTCAGCGCCGGTGTCGGCGGTTAGGGTCCCTGGCGGGGAGGGGCGCCCATTTGCAAGGGTTGATCATGCCGGATTCGCAAACCTTGGGCCTCCTGGTCGCCGCAATGGTGGCGGGCATCATCTGTGTTCGCCTGTTTACGCTGTTGGGGCGCCGGACCGGCCATGAGCCGCCACCGCCCCAGTCTTTGCCGCAGACCCGCCCGGCGGCCCTGCCACAGCCGCCACATGATGTCGCGCCATCGTCAAACGGATTGCTGGACATCCAGTTGGCCGACCGCGGTTTCGACACGCCCCAATTCCTGGCGGGGGCCCGCGAGGCCTATGCCCGGATCGTCACGGCATTCGCCAAAGGCGACCGCGCGCAATTGCGCCCGCTCCTCTCGCCGGAGGTCTATACCGCTTTTGAAGCTGGCATCACAGCCCGCACGGAGCCGGCGCCGGCTTTTGTGAAGCTGCAGGACGCGCGCATCTCGGGCTCTTCGCTGCATGGCCGCCAGGCGGAAATCACCGTCACCTTCACCGCCGAATTCGCCAGCGGCAATGTCACTGATGTCTGGACCTTCGAGCGCAACCTCGACTCCGCCGATCCCAACTGGGTGCTGGTGGCGACCTCGGGGGAATTGCCTGAGTAAAGCGGCCAGCCGACGCCTGGCCGGCCAATGTCTGGCTGTGCTGTGCATCGCCGGCCTGGCGGCCTGCACCGCGCCGCCGCCGCCCGCAGGCCTGCGCCTGGCCAAGGCCAGCTTCGCCCAGCTGCCGCAGTGGAAAGACGCAAATCAAATGGCGGCGCTTTCCTCCTTCCGGCGCAGTTGCGCCGCCTTGTCGGACAAGCCCGATGGCGCGCCCCTGACGGGTGCGGGCTATGCCGGGACTGTGGCGGATTGGCGCCAGGCTTGCGCTGCCGCGCAAGGCGATGCGCGCGCTTTCTTTGAACAGAATTTCACGCCCTATCTGGTCAGCGGCGGTGATGCGCTGTTCACCGGCTATTACGAACCGGAAATCCGGGGCAGCCTCACGCGCCGGGGCGCTTTCCAGACCCCGGTCTATGGCCTGCCATCCGACCTGGTGCGCGTCGAGCTTGGCCAGTTCAATGCCAAATTCCAAGGCGAGCATGTTTCGGGAAAAGTCCAAGGCCAAGCCTTGGTGCCCTATGCCAACCGGGCCGAGATCGATGCCAAGGGCGTTCCCAACGCGCCGGTGCTTTTCTACACCGACGATCCGATCGCCTTTTTCTTCCTGCAGATCCAAGGCTCCGGCCGCGTGGCCTTCGATGACGGCAACACCGCGCGCATCGGCTATGCCGGCGACAATGGCCAGGCCTATACCGCCATCGGGCGCAGCCTGATCGCCGACGGCTCGCTCAAGCGCGAAGATGTCTCGCTGCAAACCATCCGCGCCTGGCTCAAGGCCAATCCCGCCCGCGCCCAAGGCGTGATGGAAACCAATCGCAGTTTCATTTTCTTTGCCCAAACGCCGCTGGACGATGCCGGCTTGGGTCCCAAAGGCTCGCAGGGGGTCAATCTGACGGCGCTGGCAAGCGTGGCGGTTGACTCGCGCCTGCATGCATTGGGCGCGCCCTTTTATGTCGCGGCCGAAGGCAGTGATCCGGTCCATGCCTTGGCCGCGGCACAGGATATTGGCGGCGCCATCCGGGGGCCGGTGCGCGCCGACATCTTTTTCGGCTTCGGGCCGGAAGCGGAACGCCGCGCCGGCGCGATGAAGGGGACGGGCGCGCTGTATGTGCTGTTGCCAAAGGCGCTGGCGGGGAAAATTGGCGACGGACACGCCTATCCGCCATGAGACGTCGGACCACCAGCGACGAAGAGCGCCAATTGTTCGAGCAGGTCTTCAAGGAGGGCCGCCCGATCAAACCGGCCATGCCCAAAGCTGCGGCAAGAAAGAAAACCGGATCGTCCGGTCCCAGCGGCATCAATGGCGCCACTCAGGACCGTTTGCGCAAGGGTCTGATCGAACCTGATGCCAAAATCGACTTGCATGGCATGACGCAGGTCGCGGCGCATCGCACGCTTGTGACCTGGCTCACCAACGCCTACCGCAATGGCAATCGTTTGGTGCTGGTGGTGACCGGCAAGGGCAATCCCAAGAATGACGACAATGCGACCTGGATGACGTCGCCGCATGGCGTGCTGAAACAGATGGTGCCGCGCTGGCTGAACGAAGCCGACCTGGCCGCGTTGATTGCGGATGTGCGCCCCGCCCATGTGAAGCATGGCGGCGGCGGCGCGCTTTATATTTATCTGCGGAAAAAAGGATGAGACAGTCTGCTCAGACCGTCACCGTGCCGACCAAGGGACCCGGCCTGTATGAATTCACCGACCAGGCGCGGAAATTCCTGCGCGCGGAAAAGATCGAAAACGGCTTGCTGACCTGTTTTGTCCGCCACACCTCGGCGTCGCTGCTGATCCAGGAAAATGCCGATCCCGACGTGCAAAAAGATTTGCAGGATTTCTTTGCCTGGCTGGCCAAAAGCGGTCCGCGCTTTCGCCACACCACCGAAGGTCCCGACGACATGCCGTCGCATATTCGCAGCGCGCTGACCCAGACCAGCATCGGCATTCCGGTGCAGCAAGGCCGGCTGGCGCTGGGCACTTGGCAGGGGATTTATGTTTTCGAACATCGCGACGCGCCGCATAGGCGCGAAGTGGTGATGCAGGTGATGGGGGAGTGAAGATTTTTCCTCTCCCCCTGTGGGAGAGGACGCAAAATCTTGCACTTAGCGGAGCGGATGCGGAGCTAAGTGCTTAGATTTTGCTAGGTGAGGGGTACGTTCGCGACCTGACTCACCCCTCACCTGAAAAATCAATGGGTTGAGCGTCGCTCTCGCGCCGCTAACCCAATGATTTTTCTTCCTCTCCCACAAGGGGAGAGGAATGCCGTCTACGCCAACCCCGCCTTCGCCGCCAACTCCTTCAGCGACACCGCTGGCCGGGCTCCATAGTGCGAAATCACCTCCGCCGCCGCCAACGCGCCCAGCTTGCCGCAATCGCCCAAACCCTTGCCGCGGGTCAGGCCGTACAAAAATCCGGCGGCGAACTGGTCACCCGCGCCGGTGGTGTCGATCACCTGGGACACCGGCGCGGCGGCGATCTCATGCACCATGCCTTCCTCCACGATCACGCAGCCCTTGGCCGAGCGGGTCAGCGCGGCGATGCCGCCCCATTTCTTGGCGCCCGCCACCACTCCGGCGAAATCCTCGGCCTGGAACAGCGCCTTGGCCTCGTCCTCATTGGCGAACAGGATGTTCACATCCCGGTCCAGCAGATGCAGGAATTCACCGCGGAAACGGCCGACGCAGAAACTGTCGGACAGCGACAGCGCTACGCGCCCGCCCGCGCCTCTTACCGCCGCGATGGCCTTGCGCGAAGCCTGCTTGGCGGATTCCTCGTCCCACAAATAGCCTTCGATATAGAGGATGCGGGCGCGCGCCACCTGGTCCTCGTCCACATCGTCGGGGGTCAGCTCGCGGCAGGCACCCAGATAGGTGCTCATGCTGCGCTGGCCGTCCGGCGTCACCGCGATCAGGCAGCTTGCGGTACTGGAACCGGTGCGGGTGGGATGGGTGGTGAAGGTGATGCCTTGCGCCGACATGGACTTGGCGAAGACATGGCCCAGCCGGTCGTCGAACACCTTGCCGACATAGATGCCGTTGCCGCCCAGCGAGGCCAGGCCCGCCAGGGTATTGGCGGCCGATCCGCCCGCGATCTCATGCAGGGAGGACAGCGCCTGGTTGCCATCGGCCAGCGCCTTGAGCAGTTCCTTGGCGCGGAATTCGTCGATGAGCACCATGCCGCCCTTGGCGATGCGATGGGTCAGGAGAAAGCGGTCATCGACCGAGGCAATAATGTCCACAATGGCATTGCCCAGGCCGGCCACGTCATATTGCTGCTGCGTCATGCGAACCCCGCGCGATCAGGAGTTCCCGCTTATACGCGGTAAGTGTGTCCAGGCAAGCATTTCGCGCTTGAGGACGCGGCGGCGCTGGTGCAGAAGGCAATGATGCTGCGCCGCTTATCCTGCCCGATCCTGGCTTTGGTTGCCGCCGGCTGCGCCGCCAAGGCGCCCCCGCCGCCACCAATTCCCGCCCCTTCGCCAACCGCCATACCGCCCGCACCGCCGCGCGGCGAACCCGGCCAATATCTCAACATGCCGGCGACCAGCCTGCAGGCGGCCTTCGGCAAGCCCGCCTTTGTGCGCAAGGACGGCGCCACCGAAATGTGGCGCTATGACGGGCAAAGTTGCCGGGCCTTTTTCTTTCTCTATGGCACGCCCTTGGCGGTGCGCCATGTCGAGACCTTGCCGCATGCCAAGCAGAATGCGGCGGACATGGATTGCCTTATCGCTTTGCGGAGCGCGGCCCCGAAGACGTCGTGACTTCGACCCTCCCCTTGAGGGAGGGTTGCTTTAGCCGCGAAATTTCTTAGGAACAGCCACCCTCTTCTTCACCAGCTCCGCCTCCCTTGTCTTGTCCCCGAACCGGCACAAATCGCGCACCACACAGGTCGGGCACAATGGCTTGCGCGCCACGCAGGTATAGCGTCCGTGCAGGATCAGCCAGTGATGCGCGTGCAGCTTGTAGGCAGCGGGCACGACCTTTTCCAATTTCTCTTCCACCGCCACCACATCCTTGCCCGGCGCCAGATTGGTGCGGTTGGATACGCGGAAGATATGGGTGTCCACCGCAATGGTCGGCTCGCCGAACGCGACATTCAGCACCACATTGGCGGTCTTGCGGCCCACGCCCGGCATGGCCTGCAGCGCGTCGCGATCCTTCGGCACCTTGCCGCCATGCCGTTCGACCAGGATTTTCGACAAGGCGATGACATTCTTCGCCTTGCCGCGAAACAGCCCGATGGTCTTGATGGCGTCGGTGAGCTTTTCCTCGCCCAGCGCCAGCATCTGCTCCGGCGTCTTCACCGTCTTGAACAAGGGCGCGGTCGCCTTGTTGACGCCCTTGTCGGTGGCCTGGGCCGACAGCACCACCGCCACCAGCAAAGTGTACGGATTGACGTATTGGAGTTCGGTTTTGGGCTCGGGATCGAGCTTTTTCAGGCGGGCGAAGAATTCTTCGACTTCGGCTTTAGAAAAAGCTTTGGGCATTAAAGGCCCAGCACATCCGTCATCGAATACAAGCCCGGCTTCTGCCCATGGCCCCATTTTGCCGCCGTGAGCGCGCCATGCGCGAAGATCGAGCGATCCTCGGCCGAATGCGACAGCGTGATCCGCTCGCCGGTGCCGGCAAAGATCACCGAATGCTCGCCCACCACCGTGCCGCCGCGCAGGGTGGCAAAGCCGATCGTGCCATCACCGCGCGGCCCCAGATTGTGGCCGTCGCGCGATTTGACCCAGTGCTTGTCCAACGGCACGCCGCGGCCCTTCGCCGCCGCCTTGCCCAACAGCAAGGCCGTGCCGGACGGCGCATCGACCTTGTTGCGGTGATGCATTTCCAGCACCTCGATATCGTAATCGGCCAGCGCCTTGGCGGCGCGTTCGGTCAGCGCGGCCAGCAGGTTGACCCCCATGCTCATATTGCCGGATTTCACGATCACGGCATGGCGCGCGGCGGCGGCGATGCGCGCCTCGGCCTTGTCGTCAAAGCCGGTGGTGCCGATGACATGGACGATGCGGGCCTGGGCCGCCAGTTCCGCCAGCATGGTGGACACCATAGGCGTGGTGAAATCCACCACCGCCTGGGCCTCGGCCAGCAGCAGCAGGGGATCGGCGGTCAGCTTGATGCCATTGGGCTGCATGCCGGCCAGCGTGCCGGAATCCAGGCCTAGATTCGGATGGCCCTCCATCTCCAGCGCGCCGCATAAAGTGATGCCAGAACCTTGCGCGATCTCGCGGATCAAGGTCCGGCCCATGCGCCCCGACGCGCCGGTGACGACGATTTTCAGCTCGGACATGAAACCCCTCTAGGCTTTAGTATCCACGCTGGCGGGCTGGGCGGGTATGTCTTTTTTTGCAACCGTGACCATGGCGGGGCGGAGCAGCCGCTCCCCGATGGTGAAGCCGGATTGCACCACATCCACGATGCTGCCGGGCGGCTTGCCATTGCCGGGCACTTCCGCGATCGCCTGGTGCAGGTTGGGATCGAACCTGCCGTCGCTGGTGTCCACCGCCTTGACCCCATAGCGTTCCAGGGTCTGCAGCAGCTGGCGATCGGTGGCTTCGACGCCGTCCAGCACGGCTTTCACCTGGGGATCGGCGGCGGCGCGGATGTCGGCCGGAACGGCAGCCAAGGCGCGGGCGAAATTGTCGGCAATGCCCAGCATGTCGCGGGCGAATTTGGTCACCGCATATTGGCTGGCATCGGCCCTTTCCTTTTCGGCGCGGCGGCGGACGTTTTCCGCCTCGGCCAGGGCGCGCAGCCGCTGGTCCTTGAGGGATTCCACTTCCGCTTTCAGCGCTTCCAACACGGCAAAGTCGGCCGCAAAGGGATTATCGCCGTCATTGGCCGGGTTCGGGGTCTTTTCGTCACTCATCACGGATCACATTCGCTTTTGGGGGCCCGGGCGGCTTCTTAAGACCTAAGCCAGCAATCGTCCAATGACTTTGGCAGTATGGTCGACCATGGGGATGATGCGGCCATAATTCAGGCGGGTGGGGCCCAGGACCCCGATCACGCCGACAATCTTGCCCTGGGCATTGGCATAGGGGGCGGCCACGATCGAGGAACCTGACAGGGAAAACAGCCGGTTCTCCGAGCCGATGAAGATCCGCACCCCTTCGCCGGCCTTGGCCAGTTCCAGCAGCCGGATCAGGTCGGCCTTGCGCTCGATATCGTCGAACAGGGTGCGGATGCGGTCCAGGTCGGCCTGGCTGTCCAAAAGATGGGAAGTGCCGCGCACGATCAGGACCTTTTCCGGCCCTGCCAGGGTCGCCAGGCCTTCCGCCACCACCTTGGCGGTGAGCTTGTCCAGTTCCAGTTTCTCGCCGTCCAGTTCCGCCAAAATCTCGGCGCGCGCCGCATCGATGGTGCGGCCCCGAAGCCGCGCACCCAGGTAATTGCCGGCCTCGGACAGGGCCGAGACGGGCAGGCCCGGCGGGGTGTCGATCACCCGGTTTTCCACCTGGCCGTCTTCGCTGACCATGATGACCAGCGCCTTTCCCGGCGCCACCGCCACGAATTCCACATGCTTGAGCGCGGCATCCTGCTTGGCGGTCAGCATCAGCCCGGCGCAACGCGACAGGCCGGCCAATTGCTGGGTCGCCTGGGTCAACACATCCTCGATCCGCTGGCCGCTGCCCGACATGCGGGCCTCGATGGCGATGCGCTCATCGGGGGCCAGTTCGCCAATCTCCAACAGCCCATCCACGAACAGCCGCAGGCCTTTTTCCGTGGGAATCCGTCCGGCGCTGGTGTGCGGCGAATAGAGCAGGCCCATCGCCTCCAGGTCCGACATCACATTGCGGATGGAGGCCGGCGACAAGGCGTGCGGCAACCGCTGGGCCAGGGTGCGCGAGCCCACCGGCTCGCCGCTGGCCAGAAAAGCTTCCACCAGATGGCGGAAAACCTCGCGGGGGCGGTCGGTAAAGCCCTGAGGCACGACAAAGGGGGCACGCGGGTCCAAGGCCAAGGTGTTGAAATTCCTGTTATTTCCGTCCCGCAGTTGCGTGCGGGGGCAACCGCCTATAGGTAACGCCCCAACCGTAGCAGACCGATATAAGAGGCTCCATGCGCCCTTCAACTCGCACCCCCGACCAAATGCGGGCGGTTTCCTTGACCCCGGGCTTTTCGCGGCACGCGGAAGGCTCCTGCCTGGTCAAGTTCGGCGACACCCATGTGCTGGTGACGGCCAGCCTGGAAGAAAAGGCGCCGCCCTTCCTCAAGGGCTCGGGCAAGGGCTGGGTGACCGCCGAATATGGCATGCTGCCCCGCTCCACCCATGACCGCATGCGGCGCGAGGCGGCGGCCGGAAAGCAATCGGGCCGAACCCAGGAGATTCAGCGGCTGGTGGGCCGGTCCTTGCGGGCGGTGTGTGACCTTCAGGCTTTGGGCGAACGCCAGATCACCGTCGACTGCGATGTGCTGCAGGCGGATGGCGGGACCCGCACCGCCGCCATCACCGGCGGCTTTGTGGCGCTCAGCCAATGCATCGCATTCATGAAAAAGACCGGCCTGGTGACCTTGCCCATCATCAAGGATCATGTCGCCGCCGTCAGCTGCGGCATCGTCAAGGGCGAGGCGGTTCTCGACCTGGACTATGACGAAGACTCCACCGCCGAGACGGACGCCAATTTCGTCCTGACCGGGGCCGGTGGACTGGTGGAAATCCAGGGCACGGCGGAAGGCGCGCCTTTCAGCGAAGACCAGTTGGTGGCGCTGCTCAAGCTGGCGCGCAAGGGCATCGGCGAGTTGGTGGACCTGCAGAAACTGGCGCTGGCATGAGGCTGCCGCGCGGCACCCAGCTGGTGGTAGCCTCGCACAATGCGGGCAAGGTGCGCGAGATCAAGGCGCTGCTGGGTCCGCATGGCATCGAAGCGATCAGCGCGGGCTCGCTGGGCCTGGCCGAACCGGAAGAAACCGGCACGACGTTTGCCGCCAATGCCCAGCTCAAGGCGCTGGCCGCCGCCAAGGCGGGCAGGCATGCCGCGCTGGCGGACGATTCCGGTCTTTGCGTCGACGCGCTGGATGGCGCGCCGGGAATATATTCGGCGCGCTGGGCGGGACCGACCAAGGATTTCCGCATCGCCATGACCCGCATTCACGACGAGCTTCGGCATAAGGGCCTGTCGGGCAGTGCCGCCAAATTCGTTTGTGCCTTATGCGTCGCGCTGCCAAGTGGCGAGCAGCAGACGTTTGAAGGCGAAGTGCACGGCCATCTCACCTTTCCGCCGCGAGGGCGTAACGGCTTCGGCTATGACCCGATTTTCGTCGCCGATGGCATGGACCAGACCTTCGCCGAGATCGATCCGGCGCAAAAACACGCCATGAGCCACCGCGCCAAGGCGTTCGAGAAATTGCTGCGTTCGGGGATTTTCACCGAGTCTCTTTAACACAAGTGTCATGGCCCGCCGGAGTGCGGGCCATCCAGTGGGCGTAAATGACAGTTGTGCAGAATGGATTATCGAACAATTTCCAGAGGCCTTTGCAGGTTTCACCTGGATGGCCCGCAGTCGCGGGCCATGACACTGTTGGTTGGTCATGAGCTTCGGCGTCTACATCCATTGGCCATTCTGCGCCGCCAAGTGCCCCTATTGCGATTTCAATTCCCATGTCCGCGCCACCATCGATGAGGATGGGTGGGTCGATGCCATTCTGCGCGAACTGGAATGGGTGGCGGAAAACCAGACGCAAAACCCGCCGGTCGAAACCATCTTCTTTGGCGGCGGCACGCCATCCTTGATGCAGGGCCGATCGGTCGGGCGGGTGCTACGGAAAATCGCCGCGCTGTGGCCCATGGCCAATGACGTGGAAATCACGCTGGAAGCCAATCCCGCCAGCGCCGACGCGGCGCGCTTCGCCGATTATCGCGCCGCCGGCGTCAATCGTGTTTCACTGGGCGTGCAGGCGCTGAACGATCCCGACTTGAAAAGATTGGGACGTTTGCATGACGTGGCCGAGGCCAAAGCCGCGCTTGCCATGGCCATGGCCCTGTTCGACCGGGTGTCGCTGGACTTGATCTATGCCCGCCCCGACCAGACGCCGGCGCAATGGCGCGAGGAATTGAAACAGGCGCTGGTCTTCGGCACCGATCACTTGTCGCTTTATCAACTCACCATCGAGCCGGAAACGCCTTACGCGCTATTGCATAGAAACGGGCAATTGCGGATTCCCGACGACGAACTGGCGGCGGAACTGTATGAGGCCACGCAGGAACTGACGCAAAGTGCGGGCCTGCCGGCCTATGAAATCTCCAACCATGCGCGGCAGGGGCAGGAAAGCCGCCACAACCTGATCTATTGGCGCTATGGCGACTATGTCGGCGCGGGTCCCGGCGCGCATGGGCGGCTGGAGCTCAACGGGCACCGCACCGCCACCGCCGCCATCAAGCTGCCGGAACGCTGGCGCGACACGGTTGCGAAGAATGGCCACGGCTTTTGCGAATTGACTCCGGTGTCCAACGCCGAGGCCGCGCGCGAGCATCTGCTGATGAATCTCAGGTTGTCGGAAGGGATTGACCTGGCGGCCTATGAACTGCGTTGGGGCGAGGCGCTGGACGCGGCGAAGATCGCCGCCCTGTCGGACGCAGGCTTTCTCGCGCAAGAAGGTGGCTGGCTGCGCGCGACTCCCAAAGGCCGGCTGCTGCTGAATAGGGTGATTGAGGAGTTGGTCAACTAGGTTCAGCCCAAATTGTCATCATTGCGGCGCTCGGCCGGGGATGACAAATGTGGTTACGAATTCTTCCCCAAGAACGTCGTCGGCGCGGGGCTGACCACCAACGGCCCGGTCGATGTCACTTCCAACACCGCCAAGCCGCGTTCGGAGGTGCCGTCGGACTTGAAGCGGAAAATGCCGTTGACCCCGGCAAAGCCATTGGGATCCATCAGGGCCGCAGTGGTGAAACGGTGATAGGCCGGGCCTGAGGACAGCAACGCGACCAGCGACACCGCGTCATAGGCCAGGCTGGCCAGCTGGGCCGGCGCGGCGCCGTAAATCGAACGGTACTTGCTGACGAATTCGGCATCGGCATTGGGCGCGGGCGCCGCATACCAGCTGCCCAGCAAGCTGGCCTCGCGATTGATCGCGGCATCGTCATTCCACAGCCCGGTGCCCAAGAGCTTGACCTTGTCCTTGGTCGCGCCTTCCAGCGACAAAGTGGGCGCGATCGCCCTTAAGATCACGCCGCCCTGGGCGATCAACACCGCATCGGCGCCGCTTTTGGCCACGGCGCCGGCCGGGGCCGTCACGGCACCGGCATTGGGCGGATAGCGCTCGGAATCCACAATCGCGCCATGGGCGGACTTGACCGCATCGTCGAAGGCGTTCTTGGCGACATCGCCATAGGGGGTTTCCGGCGCCAGCAGCGCAAACTGGCGATGGCCGTTCCGGGCGGCATAATTGACCACCCGGGCGACTTCATTCTCGGGCAGGAAGCTCAACAGGAAGGCGCCGTTGCCGGCCACCGTCCGTTCGGTGGAGAAGGCCAGCACCGGCACGCCGCGGTCGCGCGCGATGGGGGCGACCGCCGTCACCGACGGTCCGAACAGCGGACCCACGATCACTTCGGCGCCCTGGGACAGAAGCTGTTGGGCGGCATTGGCGGCGCCGGGACCGCCATTTCCTTCATCCGCCGTCATCAGCAGGATGTTCTTGTTGCCGGAATCGTACATCGCCAATTCCGCCGCCTTCATCATCGACTGGGCCAGGGCGCGGGTGGCTGCCGTGCTGCTGGTGAAAGGCAGGATGATGCCGACCCGCACCGGCACCACATCAGGCGCCATGCCGGGCAGGCGCAGATAGCTGGGCAGGTCGTGATCCAAGGGATTCTTGACGACCGCAACCTTGGGTGGCGGGGCCACGACCACCGGCGGCGGGGGCGGGGGCGGGGTGGTGCAACCGGCTATCGCCAGGCCCGCGGCAATGGCACAAAAGCGACGCAGGCTAGGCAACAGACCGGACATCGGAAAATCCTTTGACGCGCGAACTTAAGCCCTTGGAAGCTAAGCCGTTAAAGGGACGGGAACAATCGTCCGCTTCCCTAGCCGGCAATCGGGGCGATTTGGCGGCGGGCCTGTATATCCTGGCCACGCCCATCGGCAATGCCCGGGACATATCCTTGCGGGCCCTGGAGATTTTGCAGGCTTGCGATGTGATCGCCGCCGAAGACACCAGGGTCACCGCCAAGCTGTTGGCCATTCACGGCCTTTCCAAGCCACTCATCCCCTATAACGATCACAATGGCGCCGAGATGCGGCCCCGTATCCTGGCCCGGCTGGAACGGGGCCAGGCGGTGGCGCTGGTGTCGGATGCCGGCACGCCCTTGGTGTCGGACCCCGGCTACAAGCTTGTGCGCGAGGCGATCGCGCAGGCGTTTTCCGTCATCGCCTTGCCGGGCGCCTCGGCCGTGCTGGCGGGGCTGACCTTGAGCGGGCTGCCATCCGACCGCTTTCTGTTTGCCGGCTTTCTGCCGTCCAAGGCGGGCGAGCGCAAAACTTTCCTGGAAGAACTCAAGGCAGTGCGCGCGACCCTGGTCTTTTTTGAATCCGCGCAACGGCTGCCGGAATCCTTGGCGGCGATGGCACAGGTGCTGGGCGACCGTCCGGCGGCCATGGCACGCGAACTCACCAAGCTGCATGAAGAGGTGCGGCGCGGCGCCTTGACCGAACTTGCCGCCCATTTCGAAAGCCAAGGCGCCCCCAAAGGGGAAGTGACCTTGGTGGTGGGGCCGCCGCAAGAATCCGCGCCCGACAGCGCCAAGATCGATGCGGCGCTCAAAGCGGCGCTGCCCTTCATGCCGGTCAAGGCGGCGGCGGACCTGATCGCGGGCCTGACCTCCGCCTCACGCAAGGAAGTCTACGCCCGGGCGCTGGAATTGAAGGATGAGTAGCCGCCAGGCAGCCGAGCGGCGCGGCCATAGCAGCGAAAGCCTGGCGGCGCTCTGGCTGCGCCTCAAGGGCTATCGCATCCTGGAACGGCGGTTGAAGACGCGCCTGGGCGAAATCGACCTGGTGGCGGCAGCTCCGTTCGGCCCGGTCTGCTTTATCGAAGTCAAGGCGCGCGGCCTGGCCGCGCACGCCGCGGAAGCGGTTACCCGGACGCAGCAGGCCCGCATTGCCCGCGCCGCCTCGCTCTATCTTTCGGCGCGCCCCCATTTGTCCCGCCGCGGCGCCCGTTTTGATATCATCGCCGTTACGCCCTATTCCTTCCCGGTGCACCACCGCGATGCCTGGCAAGCGCAATTCTGAGACGAGGATTTCATGGGATTGACCGTCGCCATCCAGATGGACCCGATCGAGAAAATCGATATCGGCGGCGATTCCACCTTTGCGCTGGCGCTGGAAGCCCAACAACGCGGCCACAACCTGCTCTATTACGGTCCGCGCGACCTCAGCTTCCGCGACGGCAAGGTCGGCGCCCATGTCCGCCCGTTGCACGTGCGCGCCGTCAAGGGCGACCATTTCGCCCTGGGCGAGGGCTTTGTCTATGACCTGGCCGCCGCCGATGTCGTGTTGATGCGCCAGGACCCGCCCTTCGACATGGCCTATATCACCGCCACCCATATCCTGGAGCGCATCCATCCCAAGACCCTGGTGGTGAACGACCCCAAGGAGGTGCGCAACGCGCCGGAAAAACTGTTCGTCACCGAATTCGCCGATTTCATCCCGCCCACCTTGATCACCTCGGACCTGCGCGAAATCCGCGCCTTTCGCGATGAGCACAAGGACATCATCCTCAAGCCGCTCTACGGCAATGGCGGCGCCGGCGTGTTCCGGGTCAAGCCCGATGACGAGAATTTCGGCGCCCTGATGGAAATGTTCACCCTCTTCTATCGCGAGCCTGTCATTGTGCAGCGCTATCTTGCCGATGTGCGCAAAGGCGACAAACGCATCATCCTGGTGGACGGGGAATTTGCCGGCGCCATCAACCGGGTTCCGGCGCAAGGCGAGGCGCGTTCCAACATGCATGTCGGCGGGCGCCCCGAAGCCACGGAACTGACGGCGCGGGAAAAAGCGATTTGCGCGGCGATCGGCCCGGAACTCAAGCGGCGCGGCCTGATCTTCACCGGCATCGACGTGATCGGCGACCATATGACCGAGATCAACGTTACCTCTCCAACCGGCATCCAGGAGGTCCGGCGGTTCGGCGGCGCCGACATTGCGGCCTTGGTCTGGGATGCGATTGAAAGAAAATGCGCATGATCACTTTGAGACGCTCGGAAGACCGCGGCAGGACTCAGATCGCCTGGCTGGAGTCCCGCCACAGCTTTTCCTTTGGCGAATATTACGATCCCGCCAATGAGAGCTTCGGTGCCCTGCGCGTGATCAACGAGGACTGGATCAAGGGCGGGGCGGGATTCCAGCCGCACTCTCACCGCGACATGGAAATCGTCACCTACATCCTGGACGGCGCCATCGCGCACAAGGATTCCAGCGGCGGCGGCGGCACCATCCGGCCGGGCGAGATCCAGCGCATGAGCGCGGGAAGCGGAATCACCCACTCCGAATTCAACCCCCACGCCAGCCAAACCTGCCATATGCTGCAAATCTGGATCATGCCCTCGCGCCGCGGCATCCGGCCCAGCTATGAGCAGAAGACCATCCATCCCGACAGCGTGCGCAATCATTTCGCGCGCATCGCCGCGCCCGAGCCGCGCGAGACCGAAGTGCGGCTGGTGCAGGATGCGGAAATCTGGGCGGCCAAGCTGGACGGCGGCGTGGAAGCGCTCCACCCGCTTGCCAAAGGCCGCAAGCTGTGGCTGCAAGTGGCCAAGGGCGAAGTGAAGCTGGGCGAGCAAGCCCTTCGCGCCGGCGACGCCGCCGCCATCACCGACCAGGACCAGATCGCGGTGCGCTCAGCCGCGCCCAGCGAAGTGCTGCTGTTCGACCTGGCTTGAGGTCCAACCCTCCCTCAAGGGGAGGCAGGCTGAGTTACTTCCTCGCCGCAATCACGGAAATCTCCACCTTCGCGCCGCGCAGCAATTTCGCCACCTGCACAAAGGCGCGCGCCGGATAAGGCGCGTGGAAATAAAACGCATAGGCCTGGTTCACCGCGGGAAAATCGTCAATGTCGGTGACATAGACGGTGGCGGACACCACATCGTCCAAGGTGAGATCGGCCGCCTTCAACTCCAACGCGATATTGTCGATCGCGCGCCTTGTCTGGGCGCTCACATCCTGCTTGCTGTAATCGATCTTGCCCTCGGGATCGAAAGGCAGCGAGCCGGAAACAAAAACCAGCTTGCCGCTCTGGATGGCTTGCGAATAAGGCCCGATCGCCTTGGGCGCGGCGGGAGATTCGATCACGGTCTTTTCGGCAAGCGCCGGCGTGCAAACAAGCGTCAACGCCAGCGCCAGAAGTGCTTTACGCATGAGAGCCCCCAAAGAACTGGATCCCCTTCCCTCGCGGCTGGACGCCGCTCGCCCGGCCGCTCGTCCAAGCTCGCGGCGTTCGCTCCCTGTCGCATGTCCACTGGACATGCTCGCGCGCTTCGCGCGCCGGTCGCTCACGGGATGACAGCGCGCGGGGCGCGCTGTCACTTCACCAGCCCAAACCGGCTCTTATACCGCGCGTCGATACCTGATAGCGGGAAATAGATGAACACGTCGGTGGTGGCGAATTGGCGGTCGATCACCGCGCCATCGCCGATGCAGCAGCCGGCGCGCACATAACCCTTGAGCATGGGCGGCAGGCTGCGAATGCCTTCGCGCTCGTCGATGGCGTCCTTGGGCAACCGGTTCATGCCGACATACAGTTCGGGCCGCGCCTTGACGGAAAGATGTGCCGGCATGGCATGGAAATGATGCAGGTAGGACAGCGGCAGCGCCATCTCCGCCACATCGATACCGGGCAGCGAAGCGCAGCCGAACATCAGGTCGATGTCGAAGCGCGCGACATAGGCCATCAGCCCTTTCCACAATAGCTGCATGGTGCCGGGGCGGGCGCGGTAGCTTTTGAGAATGCAGGAACGGCCCAGCTCCAGATATTTGGTGTCGGCGGGGAGCCCCTTGATCATGGGGGCCAGGTCGTATTCGCCGGCGGTATAGAAGCCGCCAACCTTGTCGGCATCCTTCTTGCGCGTCAGCCGGTAGGTGCCCACCACCAAAGGCTGGCCGTCATCGTCATGGGCGTCGCGGTCCACCACCAACAGGTGGTCGCAGACATCGTCGAACTTGTCGAAGTCGCGCGCGCTCGCCCGCATCTCCGCCGAGGGAACGGCGCTCATCTCTTCATAGAAGACTTTGAAGCGCAGGCGCTGCGCCTGTTCGACTTCGTGCTCGGTCTCGGCCAAGCGGACTTCCAAAGCGCCCGAGACGGCCAAAACCGGCCATTGCTCCAAGCGCCCCTCGAAAGGTCCGGCTTCGTAGATGTTGACCACGATTGCTTCCCGTTGGATCCGGCGAAAGTCCCCACGACTCACCGGACATGTCAGGGCTTAAACCCCTTATGCGACAGTTTGACAATTTTAGCCCATGCCGCTGTCACAATCCAAGCGGTTGGTGAATTTTTGTGAAATTACGCCACGTTAACGGTTCCGGCCCCCCGCGGCGGGGCACGCCAAACCAGCCAAAACAGCAGGATGGAGGGGACGGCGATCAGGGCACAGCCCACGAAAAACAGGGCAAAGGCGGCCATGGGACCGAAACGGGCCGACAGGGCGTCCACCATCAGGCCAGAAAAGCCCTTGAGGAACTTTCCCGACAAGGCATAGACCGAGGACAAGAGCGCATACTGCGTCGCCACATAACCCAGGTTGGTGAGGGACGACATATACGCCACCAGGCTGATTCCGGCGAAACCCAGCGCGAAATCATCCAGCCCCATCACCAGCATGAAGGGGAGCAAGTCGGCGCCGGTAAAAATCAGCAGCGCATTGGCCGCGATGCCCAGCGATTGCAGCACGGCGCCCAGGATCAGGGTCCGCATCAAGCCGAATCTCACCGAGACAAAACCCGCCGCCAGGGTGCCGAGAAACGTGGTGCCCAGCCCGACCGTGGCGCGCGACAGGCCTATTGCGTCCTTGCTCATGCCCAGGTCATGAAAAAACGGATTGACCATGGGCCCGCGCATGAAGTCAGGCAGGCGATAGAAAGTGATCGCCAACAGCATCACCAGCGCCATGGTGCCATGCGCCTTGAAGAAGGCGATGAAAGGCCCGGCCACGGCATCGAACGCGCCGCGCCCCGACAAGAGCGGCTGGTCCTTGGCCTTTTGCGCGGCGATGGCATCGGCGCGCGCCGGCTCCGGCGCCAGCAGGGTGGCGACGACTCCGATCCCCATCGCCACGCCGTAAAGCGTGTAGGAGAAGGGCCAGCCCAGATGCTGCGCCGAAACCAGCATCAGGGAATCGGCGCAAATGATGGCGACGCGATAGCCCAGCGTGTTGGCCGCGGTGAGCAGCCCCAGTTCATCGGCGTCTTGCGCGATCTCGATCCGCCACGCGGCCAGCGCGATGTCCTGGGTGGCCGACGCGAAAGCAACCACCAGCGCGGCCGCACCCAATGCCGCCAATCCGTAACGCACGCCCAGGAAGGCCATGGCGAAGAGTCCGGCGGCAACCGCGAGCTGCGATACGATCAGCCAGCTGCGGCGCAATCCCAGCACGCGCAAGGCCGGAACCCGGTCCAGCAACGGCGCCCAAACGAACTGGAAGGAATAGGCCAGGCTCACCCAGGAAATGAATCCGATGGCTTTGAGCGCCGTGCCCTCGTCGCGCAACCAGAAGGCAAAGGTATTGCCCACCAAGAGAAAGGGCAGGCCCGAGGAAAAGCCCAGGACCAGCATCAGCCGCACGCGGGGATTCAGATAGTCTTTCAGGGAATAGCGGGCTCGCGCCGAATCCGTCATGCGGCGACGATATGCGAAGGCTCCTCGCCGGGAAACAAGACGCGGAACATTTCCTCCAATTCGCCCGGATTGACCGGCTTGGTCAGGAAGCCGTCCATGCCCGCCTCCAGGCAGGCATGCCTGCCTGCTTCCAGCACGTCGGCGGTGAGCGCCACGATGGGCAACCGGGGCCGGTCGCTTCGCGCCTCCGCCGCGCGAATGGCGCGCGCCGCCTCGATGCCATCCATGCCGGGCATGTGGATATCGGTGAGCAGCAGGTCGAATTCGGCTTCGGTCGCGGCCTTGACGGCATCGGTGCCGGTGGTGACTTCGGTGATCCGGTGGCCGCGGCGGCGCAGCAGTTCGCGGATCAACAGCATGTTGATGGCATTGTCCTCGGCCAAAAGGATGTCGAGGCCTTCGCGGTTCTCGCGCGCCTCCATCTGTCCGGCCGCCTGCGCTCCGTCCTTTTCCGCGAGTCCGGCGTCATCGCTTTTGGCCACGGCGATCTCGTCATAACAGTGCATGAGCTGCGTCACCAAGGAGGACTGGCGCACCGGCTTGACCAGATAGCCGGCAAAGCCCTTGGCGCGAATCTGGGGCAAGGCCGCGCGCGCATTGGGCGGAAGCAAAGCAAGGCAGGGAATGTCTTGCGCCGGCATGGCGAGTTCGGGGCGATTGCCGGTGCCCGCATCGATCAGGATTGCGTCGGCTTCCTCTTGCGTCTCGGCAACCACGCCGCCACAGGCCGCGATCTGCAGATGCAGGCCTTCGCGCAGCAAGGCATTGGGGCTGACCACGGCGACCCGCATGTCCTGGAGCGGCGCATTGTCCTTGCAAGGGGCGGCTACGCGCAGCGGCAGGCTGAACCAGAAACAGGAGCCGCCGCCGGGACGCGGGTCCACGCCGATCTGCCCGCCCATGCCGTCCACCAGCCGTTTGGAGATGGCCAGGCCCAGGCCGGTGCCGCCGAATTTGCGCGCATGGCTGGAATCGGCCTGGACGAATTCGTCGAAAATCGCCTGGCGCTTGGACGGCGCCACGCCCACGCCAGTGTCGCGCACTTCGATGCGCAAGCCACCATCCACCAGCGAGGCTTCGACACAGACACCGCCTTGCTCGGTGAATTTGACGGCATTGCCCATCAGGTTGGTGATGACCTGGCGCAAGCGCCCCTCATCGGCGTGGATCAGGCGCGGCACCTGGGGCGCCACCACCGTGGAAAGCTCCACGCCCTTGTCATAGGCGCGCTGGCACAAGAGCTCGGCCGCGGCGGACAGCAAGAGGCGCACATCCACCTCGTCCTCATCCAATTCCAGCATGCCGGCTTCGATCTTGGAAAAATCCAGCACGTCGCCAATCAAGGTGAGCAAGGCCTCGCCGGAACGGGTGATGGCATCGGCATAGGTGCGCTGTTCGGGACGAAGCTCGGTTTCCAAAAGCAGCCGGCCCATGCCCAGCACGCCATTCATCGGGGTGCGGATCTCATGGCTCATGGTGGCCAAAAAGCCGGATTTGGCGCGGTTGGCCTCTTCGGCCTTGTCGCGCGCCTCGGTCAGCGCCTGTTCCATGCTTTTGCGTTCGGTGATATCGCGGCCCACGCTTTGCACTTCCACCAGCCGGCCATGGGAGTCGCGCACCGCGAAATCCTCCCAGGCGATCCAGCGATAGCCTTCGACCGTTTTCACATGCTGGTCGTAACGCACGCGGCTGGCGCCGGACTCCGCCAAGCCCGCGAAGCTGGCCGCCTTGGTGAGGCGGGTGCGGATGTCGGGATGCGGTTCCGGCGCGAAGGGATGGTTCAGGGCGCGGGCCGGATCGAGTCCGAACAGCTTGAAGAAGGCGTCATTGCCATAAGTCAGCCGGTTGGCGGCATCGCGGCGGAAGATGGCGTCGCCTTGCGCATCCACCAGGCCCTTGTAGCGCGCCTCGCTCTGGTTGAGGCGCGCATTGATGGTGGCGGCATTGGCCAGCGACGCTTCCAGCCGTCCGGCGACGGTTTGCAGCTGGACCGCCTGGCGCGACAGCATTTCGCCGCGCCCGCGCGCGCTGTGCAGGTTTCCCAGCAGGAAGGCCAGCACGATGGCCAGCAGCAAGCCGATATAGATGGGCGGAAACAGGCTCAGCCGGCCCGTGAACATGATTTCCGTGAGCGCGGCCACCAAAAAGGCGCCAGCCATACAGCCCAGGACGATGCGAAGGAGCCGCAACACGGAAAAGGCCGGCCTTTTGCTGGATTTCCAAGGCCAAAGTCTGCCCCAAGGGTCTTCAGAAACCTTTAAGTTTTCCCGGTCCCGCCGTTAACCCGCTTCGCTGGGCGGGAAACGGCGATAAAATGCATATATCTCAAAGGCTTATTGTCCATTCCGGCCGGTGTCACAAAAGCTTTGCAAGACTGTGATGTTCGTTGCGTGGACGGGGTGTGAATTGCGCCCGCTTCACGCCTTCGTAAATCCGCCGGGGCCGTCATTGACAGATATCAGCTTGCAGCAAGACCAACAGACCCTGGCAGACCTTTCCGCCCGCGTTGAATCGGCCCGGCGGGCCGGCGCCGGCGATGTCCGCTTTCGGCTTGCCGCCCTGCTGGCAGCACTCTCGGTGCTGGCAATCTTCGGCGGCGTGATCGGCTCCCTGCTCATCGGCGCCATGCCCGCGATCAAGGCGTTCGGCTTCGGCTTCATTGCCGACGAGGCCTGGCGCCCCACCCGCGAACATTTTGGCGCCCTGGCGCCGATCTACGGCACCCTGGTCACCAGCGTTATCGCCATGCTCATCGCCTTGCCGGTGGGCATTGGTGTCGCGATCTTCCTCACCGAATTGTGTCCGCGCCCGCTGCGCCGCCCCATCGGCATCGCCATCGAGCTTCTGGCCGGTATTCCCTCCATCATCTACGGCATCTGGGGCCTGTTCGTGTTTGCGCCCTGGTTCCAGCTTCATGTGCAGGAGCCGGTGATCGAAGCAGTGGGCGATGTTCCGCTGCTGGGGACCTTGTTCGGCGGCACGGCCTTCGGCATCGGCACCTTCACCGCCGGCTTGATCCTGTCGATCATGATCCTTCCCTTTATCTCCGCCGTCACCCGCGATGTGCTGGAAACCGTGCCCAGCGTGTTGAAGGAAGCCTCATACGGTTTGGGCTCCACCAGCTGGGAAGTGATGTGGAAAGTCTGCCTGCCTTTCTGCTCCACCGGCGTGGTGGGGGCGGCGATGCTGGCCTTGGGCCGGGCGCTGGGCGAAACCATGGCTGTGACCTTTGTGATCGGCAACGCCCATAAGATCAGTCCGTCATTGTTTGCCCCCGGAACCTCGATCTCGGCCACCATCGCCAATGAATTCACCGAAGCCACCACCCCGCTCTATACGGCCTCGCTGATCGAACTGGGCCTGGTGCTGTTCGTCATCACCTTCATCGTGCTGTCCTGCGCGCAGCTGATGCTGATGCGGCTGGAACGGGCAAAGGGGAAGTAGGATGGTCTTGAACCAAGCCCTCTATCTTCGCCGCCGGATCGCCAACTTCATGTTCATCGCGCTGTCGATAGGGGCGGCGCTGTTCGGGCTGGTATGGCTGGCCTTCATCCTGGGCGCGCTGCTCAAGGACGGCTTTTCCGCCATGTCGGTCTCGCTCTTCACCGAAATCACGCCGCCGCCCGGCAGCGCCGGCGGATTGCTCAACGCCATTTACGGCAGCGTGATAATGAGCCTGGGCGCGGTGGCGCTGGGCACGCCCATCGGCCTGTTTGCCGGCACCTATCTCGCCGAATATGCCCGCTACGGAAAGCTCGCTTTCGTGGTGCGCTTCGTCAACGACATCCTGCTGTCGGGCCCCTCCATCGTCACCGGCCTGTTCATCTACGAACTGGTGGTGGTGCCGATGCACGGCTTTTCCGCCATCGCCGGCGCCTTGTCCCTGGCGGTGATCGTGATCCCAGTGGTGGTGCGCACCACCGAAAACATGCTGCTGCTGGTGCCCAATGGCTTGCGCGAAGCCGCCAGCGCGCTGGGCGCGCCGCAGAATTTCGTCATCCGCTCTGTTACCTGGAAAGCGGCGCGTGCCGGCATCATCACCGGCGTGCTGCTGGCGGTGGCCCGAATCTCGGGCGAAACCGCGCCGCTGCTGTTCACTGCGCTGGGCAACAATTCCTTTTCCACGGATATCACCAAGCCGATGGCGTCCTTGCCGGCGGTGATCGCCCAGTTTGCGATTTCTCCCTATGAGGATTGGCACACGCTGGCCTGGGGCGGGGCGCTGCTGATCACGGCCACGGTGCTGCTGCTCTCCATCGCCGCCCGCATCCTCGAAAACCAGAAACGGACTTGATCCATGAACACCGCCGTCCATATGCATCCGGAGCATCACGTCGCGGCCGGCAACGGGGAAAAGGTCAAGGTCGATATCAAGGACCTGAGCTTCTATTACGGCGCCACCAAGTCGCTGAAGAATATCACCCTGCCCTTGATGGAGCGGAAAGTGACCGCCTTCATCGGGCCGTCGGGCTGCGGCAAGTCCACGCTCTTGCGCGCCATCAACCGCATCTTCGAGCTCTATCCCAACCAGCGGGCGGAAGGCCAGGTCCTGATGGACGGCCAGAACCTGCTCAAGGTCAAGGACCTCAACCTGCTGCGCGCCCGCATCGGCATGGTGTTCCAGAAGCCCACGCCCTTTCCCATGTCGATCTATGACAATATCGCCTTCGGCATCAAACTCTATGAGCGCATCCCGAGATCCGAAATGGACGGCCGCGTCGAGCACGCCCTGACCCGCGCCGCGCTGTGGACCGAAGTGAAGGACAAGCTGAATGCGTCGGGCCTTTCGCTATCGGGCGGCCAGCAACAACGGCTCTGCATCGCCCGCAGCGTGGCGACCAAGCCGGAAGTGATCCTGCTGGACGAGCCTTGCTCGGCGCTGGACCCGATCTCGACCGCCAAGATCGAGGAATTGATCGAAGAACTGGCGGCCGACTACACCATCGTGATCGTCACCCACAATATGCAGCAGGCCAGCCGCGCCAGCGACTATACCGCCTTCATGTATCTGGGCGAGTTGATCGAATATGGCGCGACGGAGAAGATATTCACCGCGCCGGATAATAAGCGGACGGAGCAGTATATTACGGGTCGGTTTGGCTAACTAAAGCACCGAGAGTTCACACGTAATCCGCCGCCACCGTCTCATCACGCACCGGCGTCCCCGCCGTCGCGCGCAGGATCACCGTCAACAGCCAGCTCACCAGCAGATTGACCAGCAGCGCGCTGACCGCGGCATAGCAGGGCACCGTCCATCCAAAGATATGCAGCGGATAGGTCGAGCTCTTGAAGGCAAGACTCCACACCATCGCAGTGCCCAGGCCCACGCCCGCCGCCCACCCCGCCAGCAGCGCGCGCGGGTCCAGCCGCACATACAGCCCCAGCAGCACCGCCGGCACAGTCTGGCAGATCCAGATGCCGCCCAACAGCTGCAGCTGGATGGCGTAGGCGGTCTGCAATTCCAGCACAAAGAACAGCGCTCCCAGCTTGGCGACAAAGGCGACGATCTTGGCCATGCGTGCCTCGGCGCGGGCGCTACAGTTGGGATTGATGAAATCCTTGTAGATATTGCGGGTGAAAAGATTGCCGCAGGCGATCGCCATGATCGAGGCGGGCATCAAGGCGCCGATGGCGATGGCGGCAAAGGCCAGGCCGGCGAACCAGTGCGGGAACATGTGCAGGAACAGCGCCGGCACCGCGAAATTGTTGCCGAAGCTTTTGAAGCCCGCGGCATATTCCGGCATCTCCTTCACGCCGGCGGCCATCGCCATATAGCCAAGCAGCGCGATCAGCGCCAAAGCCACGGAATAGGCCGGAAGCACGATCGCGTTCCTGCGGATGACATGGCGGCTGGACGATGACAGCAGTCCGGTCACCGAATGGGGATAGAGAAACAGCGCCAACAGCGATCCCAGCGCCAGGGTGGCATAGGCAAAGCCGGCGCCCAGGCTGCCCTCGGGTGCGGGCGGCAGCAGAAGCTGCGCACGCGGCACGGCGGAAAACACCTTGTCATAGCCGCCCAGCTCCGACGGGATGATGATGATCGCCGCCAGCACGGTGATATAGACCAGCAAATCTTTCACCACCGCGATCAAGGCGGTGCCGCGCAACCCGCTGGTATAGGTAAAGGCCGCCAGCACTGAGAAAGCCGCCAGCAGCGGCACCGACACAGTGCCCAGCAACGGCACCGCGACATTCCAATCCAGGCCCAAGGCCGCGATCACCACCTGCATGCCCACCAGCTGCAAGGCGATATAGGGCATCACGGCGACCAGTCCGGTGACGGCAATGGCCAGCGCCAGCCCGCGATGGCCGAAGCGGCCGCGCACAAAATCCGCCGCGGTGACATAGCCGTGGCGGTTGGCCACCGACCACAATTTCGGAAAGGCCATGAACAGCAGCGGATACATCAAGGCGGCGTAGGGCACGGCGAAAAAGCCGGATGCGCCGGTGCCGAACATCAGCGCCGGCACGGCGATGAAGGTATAGGCGGTGTAGAGATCGCCGCCCAACAGGAACCAGGTGATCAGGGTGCCGAAGCTGCGCCCGCCCAACCCCCATTCATGCAATTGGGAAAGGTCGCCGGCGCGCCAGCGCGAGCCGAACAGCCCCAGCAGCGCCACGAACACGAACAGCGCCAGGAAGACGGCAATGGTGACACTCATTTGCCGCGCCCTTCCTGATGGAAATAAACCGGCGCGATGCAGGCCGCGGTCAGGAAGATGCCGCAAATCTGGTACCAGTAGAAAAAGGGAATGCCGAACAGTGTCGGCTCGATGCGGTTGTAGAACGGCACCCAGACCCAGGCCGCGTAGGGAATCAGCAGAATCAGATAGACCGGATGGAATTTCCGGGGCGGCTTGTCTTCGAACACTGAATCCCCCTTCGACGTGCTCCTTTCACGATAGAGCCGCCGCTATCACAAATAAGCCGCGCGGACTTAGGCCCGCGCGGCGCGCCTTCCTTTTCTTTCTAATCTATTTCTCCGGCGGCGGCACGAAATCCTGGCCCTCCGGCGGCTTGCTGGGATCCTTGGGCACATACCGCACGGTCTTCACCGGACCCTCGCCCACCAGCATCAGGATGGCGGGGCCGGTCTCCGCCTTGGCCCCATCCCAATGGATGGTGTTTGGGATGTCGGTCACATAGGTGCCGGCCGGCGCCGGATACATCTTGCTGGGATCGTAATGGGTGCTGGACGACACCCACCACGTCCCCGAGATGACATAGGCGTAGCGCGGGGTGGTATGGAAGTGGGGCATGGAATTGTGTCCCGGCTCCCATTTGATCAGCACGCCATAAATGCCCGGTTTGCTGGGATCGCCGAACAGCGTCGCGCTCTTGGATCCCTCGCCGCCCTTCCAGGGAATGTCCTTGCCGAACACCAGTGGAATATGGCCGGGGTCGGGCAGGGGGTTGGCGGTTTTGGGTGGACCCTGAGTCAGCAATTGTTGCTGGGTTTCCGCGTAAGCGGGCGCTGCGAGCAGCAGCGCCCCCAAAACAATCGCTTGACGCATGGGCGCCTCCTTTAGCGCGCGGGACCGCTGTCCTTGCCGTTTTCGTCCACGCCCTGGGTGATGTTGGGGCCAGTGCCTGCCAGGATCAGCACGGCGGGTTCCTTCTCGCCGGTGCGTGCGCCATCCCAGTGAATGCCTTTCAGCTTGTCGACGGCCACCGTGCCGGCATGGACCGGATAGGTGGTGCGCTCGTCATAGACATTGCTGGTGGACGTCCACCAGGTGCCCGACACGACATAGGCGAAGCGTTCATTGTTGTGATAGTGCGGTTTGGAGAAGTTGCCCGGATACCAGATGTATTTCACCATGTAGGGGCCCGGCTTGCTGGGGTCGCCATACAAAAGGCACATCTGCATCTTGCCGACCTGGCCGGTGCACTTGATGTCCTTGGGCAAGGTCTCGGTGACGCGGCTGGGATCGGGTGCCGGCCCGATCGGATCATTGACGGTGACGCCGACCTTGGGATCCTTCTGCGCCAGGGCGGCAAAGCCGGCGACGCCAATGGCCATGCCCACGCAGACACCCAAGCCAATTTTGGTGACGGAATGCATTTCTCTCTCTCCCGGTGAATTTCGCGGAGGAGAGAATAGGCAGGAAGTATAACAACTCGCAATTCACGCCGCGCTTCGCGGCTGCGAGATGACGGTATCGCCTAAGCGGTGCGTTTTCCCGCAAACACCAGCCCGACGCCCGCCAGCACGGCGGCAATGCCCGCGGCTGTGGGAATCCAGACCGTGTGATCCTCCTGGGAATTGACCTGCAACGGCCCCAGCTTCACCACCGGCTTGGTCTCAGTCCAGGTGACGCGGCTGAGGAAGAGCCCGGCAATGCCCAGCACAATCAACACCACACCCAGCATCGCGATCGGTTTCATGGCCGGCACTCCCAAAACTCGAAAAGCCAACGAGCCAGGGCCGGCAAGAGTTCCCAGGTGCGTGGAACCGCGGCCTGGGCGGCCTCCGGCGCCGTTTGTAACTCATTGATTCTGTGTAGATTTTCTCCCGGTGCGTCGCCGGCCTCGGGATTGGTGTGTGAAAAAACCGGAAACGGTTGCGGATTGGGGCGCGCTTCACAATGCTTGCGTCGCTCGGCCGGGCGGGGGCCGATTTGATGAGCTTCGATGTCTTTTCACGGGCGATCACCTCTGTGGCGCTGCAAGAGGTGGCCCGGCAGTGGAATCTTGCGCGCGGGGCCGATCCGCTGCCGGCCTGGGAGCGCATGCCTCTGGGCGAATTGGGAGCACAGCTCAGCCTGATCTGGGTCTATCGCCTTGACCCCCAGACCGGGCGCTTCACGGGTCGGCTTGCCGGCGACCGGATCAACAAGGGACTGGGCACCAACCTGCGCGGCTTGCCATTGGACGATGCCCATTCCGCCAAGGACTATCTTTGGGTGCATCGCTATCTGACGCGCGTGGTACGCGAGACGATGGGCTATCGCAGTGCCGGCCGGCTATTCCAACAGGCGGGGCGTTTTGTCGAAGGCGAAAGAATCGCGCTCCCCTTGGCAAGCGACGGTTCTGTGGCCGACGGCGTGTTGGGCGCATCGGATTATCGCCATCCGCACCTGGAAGGGCCGTTCGAAATCCTGACGGAGAATGAGGTTTGGGAATCCGTGCGCGATTGATCGGCCGCGGGCATCAACTTTCGCGAACGGCACGATAGAAGATGTGATTGCCGATCCGCGCGGTTATTTTCAGGGTCGGAGCCCAGACCGGACTCACTTGCAGGGCATGATAGTTGGTGGCGCCGCCCGTCGCATTGGGCAACCGCACGGCACCGGTGAGGATTTGTGCCGCAAGCTGCTCCGATTTTGCCCAGGCGGTCGCCTCATGCGGGCGATGCAGGGCGCCATCGCAGGTGAAGGAAAACTGGCACCCGGGCCGGAAGGAGCCTTCATAGACCACGGCGCAGATCGACGGACCGTGCGCGCCGGTCCTCAAACGGTGAAACACCACTTCGGCAACCGCCTGTTCGCCGACGCGGCCCTCGCCGCGAGCCTCATAATAAAGGGCTTCGGTCAGGCAGCGATGTTCGGCGACCAACTGGCTCAGGGCCGTGTCTTCAATTTCTTGCGGTGCGGCTTGGACAATCTTTGCCGCCACAGGAGGTGCAGGGGGGCGGGGGCGATGAGGCATGGCCGCGCCCAAGGTGGCGCTGATCGTGGCCAGGACAATGGCGAGCGTAACCAACATTACGCGGTCGGAACGTGTCGTGTCATTGCGGTGCATCTGCTTCACCTGGGTGCAGAATTGATCCTGTCCAGGGGTGACGTGCACAAGCCGTGCCGCGAGTTGGTAATAATGAATCACGCGGGAAATTGCGGATTTCCTCCTGAACGGCCCGGCTCGCTAACACTGTTCTGTCCAGGCGCAACCGGATGGATGCCCGGGCTGGTCTGTGCCCAGGAAAAAAGCTAAGGAGGAACTGGCGGTGGGCGTTCGGGCCGTGACGCAAGCATAATTGCGCACGCCTCACACAGGCAGTGAGGCTGATTGACCAGGACGCTGGAACGGACCGCCATGGCTGTGGCGGCCCTACTTCTTCAGCTGTTTTTTGTCCTGCTGTTCGCGCATTTTCTTTTGACGCCCCAGGCGCAAAAGGAAAGGGCGCGCGAGATGCTGCTGTTGCTGCGGCCCCTGGCGCGGCTGCCGCCGGAACGCCCGGTTCTGGGACGTGCGCCGCCGCGCGTCCTCGCAATTCCTCCGCCCGTGATTGCGCCACCGCTGCCCAATGCCGGGCGCAGTGCCGTCACTCCGGCCCCGCCGTCGGCGCTGGAAGCCTTTGGCCGCGCCCTGTATGGCTGCACGCCGGAAGCGATGGCAAAGCTTTCGCCGCAAGACCGCGCCAAATGCCCGCCTTTGGCCCAAGCGCCCCCGCCCGACCAGGATTTGCTGGCGCCGCCGCGCTCCCATGCCAAGGACGAAGCGCTGTGGGCGGAAGAAAAAGCCGAGCGGGAATGGTTTCCGAACTGCGACGGCGCCGCCGTGCTGGCGAAATGCATGGCGGAGCAAGCGATGGCGGAACAGCAGCGAGCGACGCAAGCGCGCGCGGCAATTGCCGAGGAGCGGCGGCGCCGCGATCAGCCGCCACCACCACCCAGGCCGCTACGGTTCGGCCCCCAAGCCGCGCCGTGATCACGCCAAATGCGTGACTCGCCGGTAGGACAGGGCCTCGGCGATATGCGGCCTGGCGACGGAATTGGCGCCGGCCAGATCGGCAATGGTGCGCGCCACCTTGAGCACCCGGTGATAGCCGCGCGCCGACAATTTCATGCGCTCGGCCGCTTCGGTCAAAAGCTTGACGCCTGCCGCATCGGGGGTGGCAACGATATCCAGCAATTCGCCTTCGGCTTCGGCATTGGTGCGGACGGGATGTTGGGCGAACCGCTCACGCTGAATCGTGCGCGCCCTGGCCACGCGTTCCGCCACTTGCGCGCTTCCTTCCGCGGCAGGCGGCAAGGTCAGGTCGCTGGCTGTGACCCCCGCCACTTCCACATGCAAATCGATGCGGTCGAACAGCGGCCCGGAAATCCGAGACTGGTAATCGGTGGCGCATTTGGGCGCCCGGCCGCAGCCTTGCGCCGGATCGCTGAGATAGCCGCAGCGGCAGGGATTCATCGCCGCCACCAGTTGGAACCGCGCCGGATATTTTACATGGGCATTGGCGCGCGCCACCACCGCCTCGCCGGTCTCGATCGGCTGGCGCAAACTGTCCAGCACGGCGCGCTGGAATTCCGGCAGCTCGTCCAGGAACAGCACGCCCAGATGCGCCAGGCTCACTTCGCCGGGCTTGACCTTCAGCCCGCCGCCCACCAAGGCCGCCATCGAGGCCGAATGATGCGGATTGCGAAACGGCCGGTGGCGCGAAATGGTGCCATTTTCCAGTGCGCCCGCCAGCGACTGGATCATGGAAATCTCCAGCGCCTCGCGCGCGTCCAAAGGCGGCAACAGACCGGGCAGGCGCTGTGCCAGCATCGACTTGCCCGCACCGGGCGGTCCCAGCATCAAGAGATTGTGTCCGCCGGCGGCAGCGATCTCCAAGGCGCGCTTGGCGCTTTCCTGGCCCTTGACGTCGCGCAAATCCGGCGCTGCGCGTTCCGTTTCGGCGATTTTTGCGACCGGCGGCGTCAGCACGGACGCGCCCTTCATGTGATTGACCAGCGCGATCAGCGATGGCGTGGCCAGGATATCGGCGCCGCCCGCGAAGGCCGCTTCCGCGCCATTGCCGGCCGGGCAGATCAGACCGCGATTTTGCTCCGATGCCGCCAGTGCCGCGTTCAACACACCGGCCACCGGCGTCACCGCCGCGTCCAGCGACAATTCTCCCAGCGCCACATAGTTCGCCATTTCGCTGGCCGGCAGCACCCCCATCGCCGCCAGCAATCCCAGCGCGATGGGAAGGTCGTAATGCGAGCCTTCCTTGGGCAAATCGGCTGGCGCCAGGTTTACGGTGATGCGTTTGTAAGGCAGCGCCAGGCCGATGGCGGACAAGGCCGAACGCACCCGCTCGCGGCTTTCGGCGACGGCCTTGTCGGCCAAGCCCACAATGGTCACGACTCCATTGCCGCCTTCGCCGATATGAACCTGAACATCAACTTCCCTGGCTTCGATGCCTTGGAAGGCGACCGTGTAGACGTGCGCGACAGTCATATATTCCCCAGCCTGGGAGAGAACTATCGACGCTCGAACGGATCGCGCAACCCACCCATTCGTGTGATTGCATTCTTCACACCGATAGCGCCACCAAGTCCGAATGCCGGCATGTCGCGATAGATATTCTCGCAATCTTCGGGCTTCAGCAGATAGGTCTCATGCCAAATGCCGACGGCATGATTGTCTTTCGCCTTGCGGTTGAAGTCCGACCAGGCGGGGAAATGCGTGCCTTCGCGGTCATGGGCAAAGGCGAACAGCTTCTCTCCGCTTTCCCAATATTGCACCAACAGGGTGATGCGGCCGGACAGGAAATTCCGTTGCCACAACAGCCCGGCATCGGGCTTCCTCGCCAACTCCGCCTGCATCCGCGTCATGGCGCGGGCCACCGGCAGCCAGCGGTTCACCGCCAACAGGCTGTTGACGCGCATGCCGATCAAAAACAGCGCAAATGGCTTATCGGGATGGGCCTGCTGACGTCCGGGGATGATCGCCATGGGCGGATCATACAGGCTGGTGACAAGGCGTCACCCCACCGACTGCGGCTTGCCGCACTTCCTACAGTGTAGTAGATTCGGCCTGGAAATGGGAGGCAGGCATGAAGCGCTCAATCTTGTTGGCAATCATGGCGTCGGGGTTTGTCCTCAGCGCCTCGGCGCAAGAAGCGCCCCAAACCGCGCAACAGCAGGCCACCTCGGAAAATGCCGTCGAACATGTGATTGTGACCGAGCCCCGGCTGCGTTCGGAAAAAGCCCTGAACAATTTTGTCATCACCCATGCCGCGGCCTCGCCGCTGTTGGGCAAGATCGCCCGCTGGAAGACAGGCATCTGCCCGATCACCGTCGGCCTGCCGCCCAAGCTTGCGCTCTATATCAACCAGCGCATCCTTCGGGTGGCGATGGCGGCCGGCGCTCCGCTGTCTGCCAGCGAGCCTTGCCGTCCCAACATCGCCGTCCTGGCCACGCCCGAGCCGCAGAAGCTGTTGGATTTCGTGCGCGCCAAGCGTCCGGCGCTGCTGGGTTTCCATTATCGCCCGCAAGCCGAACGGCTCGCCACCATGAAGCTCGCCGTTCAAGCCTGGTACAGCACCGCGACCGAGGATTTCTATGGCATGATATCGGGCGATTTGCCCAGCGGCGATCTCGGCTATGGCGTGATGAGTTCGCGAGGCGATGCGGCCGAGTACCATACCAGCGGCTCGCGGGTGGGCGACGGTTTGAAAAGTGAATTCACCGCCGCCATCATCGTGGTGGATACCAACAAAATTGGGGGCCAGGAACTCGGGCCGCTTGCCGACTACATCGCCATGCTGGCGATATCCCAGGGGCAATCCTACGATGCCTGCCAGAGCGTGCCGACCATCACCAATCTGATGGCGCCCAATTGCGCCGCGGATATGAAGCCGGCCGCGATCACCGATGTCGATATGACCTATCTGCGCGGCCTCTACAGGATGCGCCCCGACGGTAATCTTTACGCCGAGCGAGGCTCAATCGCCTATGAGATGAAGAAGGATCTGGGCGGGTACTGAGCCTATTCAGGCGCGACAGTCACTTTGATGCCGTCGGTCGCGTCGCTGCAGATCACCTGGCACGACAGGCGTGAATTGGGTTCCACCGCCAGCGCCATGTCCAGCATGTCGATTTCGGCTTCGGACGGGGCCGGCAGCTTCTCATACCAGCCGTCATTCACATAGACATGGCAGGTGGCGCAGGCGCAGGCGCCGCCGCATTCCGCCGCGATGTCCAGCCCGCCATCGCGCAGGATTTCCATCACGCTCCAGCCTTCGCGGCCCTCCAGCGTATATTCCTTGCCATGGCGGTCGACGGCATTGATCTTCATGATTTGACCATTCCTTCTACAGTCTTATGTGCCGCTCGCTCGTGCTCGCGGCGTTCGCCGCTCGAAATGGTCCTTCGGTAGCGGCAGCGTACCGAAACCATTTCGTTCGCCTTCGGCGACCGCGCCTCACTCACGAGACACCCAATTTCTTTTGCAGGTTCGAAGACGAGGTCGTGTACTGGAAGCGCAGCTTTTCGTTGGGCTTGCAGATGTGGAAGGCCGCCTGGGCCATCAGCGCCGCTTCATGGAAGCCGGACAATATCAGCTTGAGCTTGCCGGTATAGCTGTTGATGTCGCCGACGGCGAAGATTCCCGGTGTCTGGCTTTCGAAGCGGGCGGTGTCCACCGGGATCAGGTTTTCGTGCAGGTTGATGCCGAACTCCGCGATCGGGCCCAGCTTGATGGTCAGGCCGAAGAAGGGCAGGAAGGTATCGGCCTCGTGATGCCATTCGCTCTTGTCGGCACCCGAAAGCGTGACGCCCGTCAACTTGCCGGGCTCTCCATGCACCTGCTTGACGCTGGCGACATGGAATTTGACCTTTCCGGCGGCTTCCAGCTCGCGCATCTGGTTGACGCTGTGCTGGGCGGCGCGGAAGCCGTCGCGGTGATGCACCAAGGTCATGCTCTTGGCCAGCGGCGCCAGGTTGATCACCCAATCGAGGGCGGAATCTCCGCCGCCGGCGATGAGAATATTCTTGCCGCGGAAGGTCTCCATCTTGCGCACGGCATAATGCACGCCGATGCCGTCGCCGGCATTTTCGAATTTCTCGATCCCCGGCACCGGCGGGCGCTTGGGCTGGAACGAGCCGGCGCCGGCCGCGACCACGATCACGGGCGCCACAATCTCGGTGCCGGCATCGGTCTTGAGCTTCCAGCGGCCGTCGGCAAGTTTTTCGAGTCCGGTCGCCATCTCGCCGAAATGGAATTGCGGATCGAAGGGCTTGATCTGTTCCAGCAAGCGGTTCACCAGCTCCTGGCCGGTGACGATGGGCAGGCCCGGAATGTCGTAGATCGGCTTTTCCGGATAAAGTTCGGTGCACTGGCCGCCCGGGCGGTCCAGGATGTCGATCAGGTGGCATTTGAGGTCGAGCAGACCCAGTTCAAACACGGCGAACAGCCCGATGGGGCCCGCGCCAATGATTGCGACATCCGTTTCGATGGTCATTCTCGTCTATTCCACACTTAACTTGCTGTAAGTCATTGGAAAACATCGTTCTTATATGTAAAAATGGCTAGCCCCACAATCCCCGCCTATAACAGTGCTGCGATGCAAAATGACGCTCCCCAAAAGACGGATCTGAAAATGCCCGATGCCTGCGATTCCATGACGGAATTGCGGGCCGCCATAGATGCGCTGGATGCCCGGCTGGTTGCCCTGTTGGCGGTGCGACAGGCCTATATCGAACGGGCGGCGCAACTCAAGAGCGACCGCAGCCAGGTCCGCGATGCCGAGCGCATCGAGGATGTGGTGGCCAAGGTGATCGCCGAGGGACGAAAGTCCGGTCTGTCAGCCGAGATCGCGGAACCGGTCTGGCGCACGCTGATCGAGGCGTCGATCCAGCATGAGTTTGATGCGTTCGACAGGCGCTGACGGCGCAGTCCGTGCTTGCAAAAACTAAAGTGTCATGGCCCGCGAATGCGGGCCATCCAGCTGACGCCGGCGCTTTACTTTCAGAAGGATCGCGAGCCCAACTGGATGGCCCACACTCCGGTGGGCCATGACAATTCGGGATTTGGACGACTCAAGCCGCCGCCAAATACTCTTCAATAAACGCCTGGACCGCTTCACCCTCGACCCGCAAGACCTCGATCACCTGGATGGCGCGGTCCTGGGACTGCGAGGGATCGATCGGCTCCGCCGCCGCGGCGGCATCGCCCACGGCAAAGGCGCCGACGCCACGGGCCGCGCCTTTCAAGCTGTGGGTGACTTCCCGCCATTTGCGGACGTCGCGCTGTTGCAACACCGAGAGCAGCTGGTCGACCATGCTGCTCATCTGGCCGTTGAACAGCCTGAGGATCTCGGTGTTCAGGGTTCGGTCGCCGCCCGTATAGCGGGCCAGGTGGTTCAAATCGATGGGAGTGTCCGGCATGGCGCGGTTCCAGGATAATGCCCGGCAATCCTGTTACGGCCCCGGCTAAGGCCTCGTTAATGGACCCCAGACTGGGCCGGTATTAACCCCTTGACCATGACCGTGGATTACAAGGGTAAGACCCTCGAAAGTCCGTCGAAATATGCTTAAAAGGCATGACGGGGATGGGGGATGCGACCGGTAAGCCCTTGGGGGCCTGCCGGCGCGACCAGTCAATAAGGGCCGACACCATGGTCAGGACTTTTGGACCAGCCGTTCCGCTGGACAATCCCCCGCCGTCCCCGGCACCCCCTGAACCGGCGCCCAAGCTTCCGTCGGAGCCGCAAAGCGCCACCACCGTCCTTCTTCCGCGCCCGCGCCCCAACCGCTTCGGCCTGCTGGTGCTGTTGGGCGCCTGTGTCATGGCGCTGTTTTGGATAGGGGTCGGCGCCGCTTTTCTTTGGGGCTATCTGGGGCCGCAAGGCCTGTCGAGCTTGGACCCGGCCCGCAAGGCCTTGGTCGCGGCAGCCCTCTTCCTGCCGGCCTTCCTGTTCCTGTCGGTTGCCGCGCTCTTGGCGCGCAGCGTGGCGATGAACGATGCCACCCGCGTGTTGCTGCAGACCAGCGAGCGGTTGTTTGCCGCCGACGATATCGCCGCGGGCAATGCGGCGCGCCTGGCACGGGTGGTGCGACGCGAACTGGACGGCTTGAACACGGGACTGGATGTCGCCTTCCAGCGCCTGCGCACTTTGGAAACGATCCTGGACAAGCAGATTTCCAGCCTGGACGATGCGGGCGCGCGCGCCCAGGTGCGTAGCGAATCCATTGCCGCGCGCCTGGACCAGGAGAATGCGCGGATTGCCGCCACGGGCGACGGGTTGGTGGATGCCGCGGGCCGGGCGGGCGAAGTCGTGGCGGGCCGCGCCGCCCAGCTCAAGGCCGTCATGGAATCCGCCGAAGGCACGCTGAAAATGGCGGCGCAATCCCTGGACGTGCAGGTGGCCGGCTTTCGCGCCGCCACCACCGCTGCCGCCGAAGCGCCGCTGGAAGCCGCCAAGACGCTGGAAGCGCAGGCGGCGCGGATCGCTGACGTCTCGGACTCCGCCATTGGCCGGGCGGAGTTCGTCCTGGCCCGGCATGAAAAACATCGCAGCCAGATGATCGAATTGGCGCAGCGGCTGCAGGAAGAAGGCCAGAATTTCGAGGCGGTGCTGTCGCAGCAGCGGGGCCAGTTGGAACAGGCCATTGCGGGCATCAGCGGCGAGACCCAGAAATTCGCCAGCGTGGCCGGCGACAGCGAGCGGCATCTGGACATGCTGATGGCCAATGCCGTCCATCACACCACGCAATTGACCAACGCCTTTGTGCGCGAGGCCGATCGGCTGAAGGAAGCCGGCGAAAACGCCACCGGCGTGCTGGCAAACCTGGCCGCCGCGCTCAAGGATGCCGGCATTGGCGCGCAGACCCTGATCTCGGAAAGCGCCGGCCAGGCCAAGCAGGACGCGCGCCTGCTGGTGGGCGAGGCCATGGCGGAATGCGAAAGGCTGCTTCGCGCCTCCGGCGAGATGAACGCCGAAGCCGGCCGGATTCGAAATCTCCTGACCGAAACCACCCGCGACCTGGAAAAGCACATTGGCGCGCTGCCCGGCATGGCCGAGGACGAAGCCCGCAAGATCCGCCAGACCATGGCGGCGGAGACGCAAGCGCTGCTGGACATGTCGGCCCGCACCATGACCACCCTGCATGCGCGTTCCGCCGGCAAGGCGGCGCCGAGCGATGCCGCCGCGCCGATGAAGCCCCTGGTCGAGGCCGAGCCTGAAGGCTTGAAGGGGTTGGCGCGCAAGCTCACGGCGCGCAGGTCCGAACGGCGTCCCGCCGAGGCCAAGGGTTGGGAGATGAAGACGTTGTTGGCGGCGGCGGAACAAGAGGGCGGCGACGAAATCCGCCTCACGCCGCCCGGCGCGCCTTCCAGCGGCAGCATTGGCGTCAACACCGCCGCCACTGTGGGCGCGTTGCAGCTGGCCCTGGCCGACTTGGCGATCAACCTGTCGGCGCTGGATTCCACCCGGCCTGGTGACGAAGAGTGGAAGCGCTATCTCTCGGGAGATCGCGCGGTGTTCGCGCGCCGATTGGCCGAGGCGATCGACGAATCCGCCGTGAACCGCATCACCGACCTGTATCGCGACGACCGGCAATTCCACGATGCCGCCGAGGCCTATTTGTTGGAATTCGAGAATATGCTGGCGCGGGCGCGCGAAGGCGATGGCGGCGGGCTGCTGACCTCGACCTTGCTCTCGGCGGATACCGGCAAGGTGTATCTGGCAATCGCTTATGCGCTGGGGCGGCTTTGAGTGATTTCCTCTCCCCTTGTGGGAGAGGAAGAAAAATCATTGGGATAGCGGAGCGAAGCGACGCTCATCCCATTGATTTTTCAGGTGAGGGGTGAGTGGGTCGAAGAACGCACCCCTCACCAGCAAAATCTAAGCACTTAGCTCCGCATGCGCTCCGCTAAGTGCAAGATTTTGCGTCCTCTCCCACAAGGGGAGAGGGTAATTGCCCGTCCCAAACCGGCACCAAACCCCAGCAAATGCGTTGTTCATTAAGGGCGCAAAGGATGGAGGAACGCATGTTGGATTTCCCGAAAACCCTGGCAGCGATCTCGCTCTGCAGCGCGTCCCTGTTCGGCGCTCCATCCCTCGCACAAGACGTCCAGGAACAACAGGCCGCGCCAAGCGCCACCACCCGGGCGGACACCGCCCCGGCAGACGCCGCCCAGACAGATGCCGCGCAGGCAGATGCCGCCCAGGCAAACAATGTGCCGGCGGACCCGGCAACAGCCGCGCCGGTGCAACTGGGAGAAGGAAACAAGGCTCAGGCGGAGCACAGCGCTGAAGCAACGGCTCATAAGTCGGTGAGCGATCCCAATAATCAACTGGGAACGAGCCTGCAAGGACGGACGAGGCCGGTGGCAGGCGAAAACAAGGGACCGCCTTACGACACCGCCGCGGCGGACACCCCGCCGGCGGATGCCGCGCCCGAGAAAAACGAGCAGTAGCCCGTCGCTGGCAGTACCCTGTGGAAGTTGCCCGCCTTCCTACGTTGTAGTAGGATGCCGCCAGGGTATGGGAGGCAGGCGTGAGGCTCTTCCTGACAATTGCGGTTTCCGCCTTGGTGCTGGCAGGCTGCGCCAACGGCAAAGGCTATGATTCCGCCGCCGTGCCGGGCGCTACCGTCGCCATGCATATTTCCTCCGAACAATGCGAAACAAGGCACGCAGCCAGCGACCTCAAGACCTATTCCGAATTGGAAGCCTGCGTGCTGGCGGCGGAACATGCCTTCGCCGTGGCGGTGAATTTGAAGCGGATGCATTCGTTCGACCAATACGCCGCCAGGATGCAGGCCCTGGCAGCCGACCGTGACGCAGACCGCGTCAATGCCAACCAAGTCAAGTTTCGCGCCGATGCCATTCGCAGCGAGTTCTTGGCGGACTGCAACTGCAAGCCAAGAGCCACCCGCCGCTGGAACAATGCTTATTTGGGGGACTCGTCGAACTATCCCAACGGATATGACATGGGGATGGGCCAAGGCAATCACGCCATGGGCCCCGGTCCTCTCAACTTCTAGGATTGGATATGAGACCAATCCTGTTCGCGGTCATGTTGCGGCACGCCGCAGCTTTCCAATCGACGAGGAAACCACAAGTTGGCGGGGCAGGAGCATGAGACTCATCCTTACATTTGCATTATCGGCGCTGGTATTTTGTGCGCCGGTCTCAACTCCGGCAGCGGAAGCACAGCCAGAACAGGCCAAACCGGCATTCGCCCTGCCACCCGAAAGCATCATCGTCACCACCACCAAGCCTTCCGACGCCGCGATCAAGAATTTCGTCGAGGCGCGGGCGGCCCCCACCCAATTCTTGAACCAATTGGCGCAGTGGCGGCACCCGATTTGTCCAGCAACCGTGGGGCTCGCCAAAAACTACGCGAAGTATGTCTCGCAGCGGATACGGGACATTGCGTCTGCCGTTGGCGCGCCCGTGAATGCCGATCCCGGGTGCAGACCAAATGTCGAAGTGGTCTTTACCACCACCCCTCAGGGATTGATGGACAATGTCCGCAAGGTCGGTCCTGACTTTCTGGGCTATTACAGCAATCTGAGCCAAGCCGATGATCTCGCGAAAGTCACCCATCCCATCCAGGCTTGGTACATGACGGAAAGCCGGGACTATAACGGCAATGCGGTCGTCGACCGGGGAAGGTGCACCGCGGGCGACTCCACTCAAAATACCTTGCCGGTATCTCTTGATGGTGCTTCCCAGGATCCCAACATGCAGGCTCCTCAAGCCATGATCGTGATGAATTTGCCCTGCGCCAAGCTGATGCACTCCAGCGGTTGGCGCCTCAAATCTGGCTTCGAAAGCGCGATTTTCAATACCCTGATCGTGGCGGAGCCCGCAAAGCTGACCGATTTTGAGGTCGGCTCCCTGGCCGATTATATCGCCATGCTGGCTCTCTCGCAGGCGGGCTCGCTGGACAGCTGCCAGGAGATGTCCAGCATTTCAAACCTGCTGGCGAAAGGATGCGCTTCGGCTTCCAACAAGATCACGGATGCCGATCTTGCCTATCTGCGCGGGCTATACCGGCTCCCGGCCGGTTATTCCCTGACCGGCCAGCGCAACGGGATTGGATTCCAGATGAAGAAGGTCCTGGTTACCGACAAAGGCGGACCAGGACAATGAAACGTCACACGCGCCGCAAACGCGCTGCGTAGAATCCATCCATGCCGCCTTTGTCGCCCAAATGGCAGGGCAGGGTGCGCAGGTCGCCCTTGGGCGTGATCCATTCGCCATGGCCAAAGACTTCGCCGGCTGTCACCGGCGCGCGGACGAATTCCGGATGCGCTGAAAGAAAGGCCGCGATCTGCTCTTCGCCTTCCGCCCTCTCCAGCGAACAGACGGCAAAGACCAGGGTGCCGCCCGGTTCGACCATGGCGGCGCCGGCTTCCAAAATCTCATAGGCCGCCGCGGCGGACACGGTCACATCGGCCGCGCCTTTGATCCAGGGCAGGTCGGGATGGCGGCGGATGGTGCCGGTGGCGGTGCAGGGCGCGTCGATCAACACCAGCGGCGCCGTACCGTCGAAATCCCGCGCGTCGCATTGCGCGATTTCGGCGGCAAGCTTGGTGCGCGCCAGGTTTTCGCGGATACGATCCGCGCGCGTGGCGTCGATCTCCACCGCCGTCACCTTGGCGCCGCGTGCCGCCAATTGCATGGTCTTGCCGCCCGGCGCGGCGCAAAGATCGATGACTCTCTTGCCCGCCACATCGCCCAACAGCAGGACCGGCAAGGTGGCGGCGGCGTCCTGCACCCACCAGATCCCTTCGGCAAAGCCGGGCAGTTCTTCGATGCGGCCCGGGCTTGTCAGCCGACGCACATTGCCGAACAGGATTTCGCTCTCGGGCATCTCAATTTCAGGCGCTTCGCCATCTTTCACCACAATGTCGACCGGCGCTTCGTGCTGATGGGCCTGCGCGATGGCGCGCGCGGTCGTCTCACCATAGTGCTCCGCCCAGCCAGCCCACAGCCAGTCCGGCGTGCAAAGCTTTGGCGCATCCAGTTTCGGCAACACAGTGAAGCCGTCGCGCGATATCCGCCGCAGCACCGCATTGATCAGCGGTTTGAAATGCACCGCCTTTTTGTCCTTGGCGGCAAGCTGGTTGGCGGCATCCACCGCCGCATGGGCCGCGACTTTCAGGATCAACAATTCGCAGGCCCCCAGCAGCAGGATCTCCTGCGCCGCGCCCGCTTTGTGCGGCTGCAGCGGCTTTTCCAGGAATTCGCGCAGCACCGCGTCCAGCAGTCCCAAATGCCGCAAGGTCTGGCTGGCCAGGGCGCGGGCAAAGCCCGCGTCGCGGGACTCAAGACCCTTGAGGCCTTCCAATTGGAAATCCAGTGCCCGGCGCTGGCGCAACACGCCGGAAACAATGGCAAGGGCGGCTTTGCGGGCGGGGAGGCCTGTGCTCATCGCGTCTCTTTAGAGCCAAAGCCATTGCGGGCCAATGCGCGACAGGCATTATCTGCGACAAAGCAGCGAGGCAGCATGACGTCCTTCGACCTGACGGGAAAAGTCGCCCTGGTGACCGGCGGCAATGGCGGCATCGGCTTAGGGATGGCCAAGGGGCTGGCAGAAGCAGGTGCTGCCGTGATGGTGGCGGGCCGCAATGAAGAGAAGAACCGGCACGCGGTCGAGGCCTTGGGCGCCGGCGCCGATGCGGTAGCGGTGGACTTGGCCGCGGACCATGGCGGCCAGAGTGCGGTGGCCGCGACGGTGCGCAAATTCGGCCGTCTCGACATCGTCGTGAACAATGCCGGCACCAATATCCGAAAGCCGCCGCAGGATTACACGCTTGCCGAATGGCACAGCGTGCTGAACATCAACCTCACCAGCCTGTTCGCCTGCTGCCAGGCGGCTTATCCCCATCTGCGGCAGCGGGGCGGCAAGATCATCAATATCGGTTCGATGATGTCGCTGTTCGGCGCCTCTTTTGCCGCGCCCTATGGCGCCAGCAAGGGCGGCGTGGTGCAACTCACCAAATCGCTGGCCGCCGCCTGGGCCGGCGACAACATCCAGGTCAACGCGGTGCTGCCGGGCTGGATCGATACCGAGCTGACCGTTGGCGCGCGCGAGCAAGTTGCGGGACTGCATGAAAAAGTCTTGGCCCGTACGCCGGCCGGCCGCTGGGGCATGCCGCAAGACCTGGCCGGGATCGCGGTGTTCCTGGCAAGCCCCGCATCGGATTTCATCACCGGCACGGCGATCCCGGTGGATGGGGGCTACTCAGCTCAAGGGTGAGGAGCAGTTCGCCGCAGGCGAACGAAATGGTCCAGTGGACCATTTCGAGCGACGAACGCCGCAGCGCCTGAGCAAAGCGAAGGCGCGAGGCCGGGACGCCGTCCCGCGCTTACCCCCAGGGTCCCTTACGAATTGGCATCGCCTCCCCACCCGCCATCGCGCGCAACCGCGCAATCCGTTCCTCGGTCGGCGGATGGGTGGCGAACAGGCCCGAAATGCCGCCATGCAGCGGATTGACGATGAACATATGCGCCGTGGCGGGATTGGCATCGGCGGGATAATTCGGGGTCTGTTCGGCGGCGCGTTCGATCTGGCCCAGGGCCGAAGCCAGCCACATCGGCCGGCCGGTGATTTCCGCGCCGGCGCGATCGGCTTCGAATTCGCGCGAACGCGATATCGCCGCCTGCACCAGCACTGCCGCGATGGGCGCAAGCATGGTCACCAGCAGCACGCCGACAATGCCCAGCGGATGTTCGCGGTCGCGGCTGCCGCCCATGAAGAAGGCCATGTTGGCCAGCATGGAAATGGCGCCCGCCATCACCGCGGTGATGGTCATGGTCAGCGTATCGCGATGCTTCACATGGCCCAGTTCATGCGCCAGCACGCCTGCCAGTTCTTCCTGGCTCACTTGTTCCAACAGGCCGGTGGTGACGCAGACCGCGGCATGGTCGGGATTGCGGCCGGTGGCAAAGGCGTTGGGCTGCGGATTCTCGGTGATGAACACTTTGGGCATGGGAAGGCCGGCCTGCGCCGCCAGCCGCTCCACCAGGCGATACAGATCGGGCGCGCTTTGGGCGTCGACCTGCCGCGCGCCGTACATGGACAAAAGCACCTTGTCGGAATTCCAATAGGCGAACAGGTTCATGGCCAGCGCCATCGCGAAGGCAATCAGCATGCCGCTGCTGCCGCCCACCAAGGCGCCAACCGCCAGGAACAGGCCGGTCAAGCCAGCCATCAGGATTCCGGTACGCAGGGTATTCATCTTTTCTCTCCCAGGACCCTAGATGTAAGATCGCTTGATGACCGATCAAGCAACCGACACTGAAATCGCCGCCCGCATCGCCGAGGCGGGCGAACGCGCCAAGGCGGAAGCCGAGGCCCGCCGCGCCAAAGAGGGTAAAAAGCAATTGCCGCCGGAATTGGGCGGACCCAAAGGCCCCGAACCCACGCGTTTTGGCGATTGGGAGCGCAAGGGCATAGCGGTGGACTTTTGAAGTGGTCGCGCCGGACGGCGCTGTGCGGTTGCCAATGCAACCGCTTCAGGTCGCCGGTCGCTCCTAGAAGGCTTCCGCCGTCATTTCCTCCAAGATGCGCCGCACGTCCGCCGGCCAGGCCTCGATTTGGGCGGCGAAATCTTCGGCCGCGCCGGCATAAAGCGCCCGCATGGCTTCCTCATATCCTGGCGCATTGCCGACCAGGGCGGTTGCCAGGCGATAGGCGGCATCGCGCCGTTGGCGTTGCCGGGATTTCGGATCGCGACTGGCCGCTTCCACCAGTTTGCGCAGGGCGACCGATGCCCCGCCGGGTTGGGTGGCCAGCCAGTCCCAATGGCGGGGGAGCAAAGTGATTTCACGGGGAACAACCCCCAGCTTGGGCCGCCCCGGGCGGGGGCCTTCCTCCTGAGGCGGAAAGCGGGGGTCGATATCCACCGGCCGGCCGCTTTCCCGGTCGAAAATCACGCAATCCGGGATTTGACCGGCAGCCTCATAGACCTGGGCAAGGGTGCCGGAGGCGAGATGTTCAAAACCGGAGAAGGCGGAATGGCTCATGGCCGATATTTATCCGGGTAAATTCTACAAGTCAATATTACCCGGACGAAAGTAAATCAGCGGTTTCCCTTGATGCGACGCCCGGCAAGGTTCATCTAAGGCACAGCCATCGGACACACCGCCATGTTTATCCAGACCGAATCCACCCCCAATCCCGCCACCCTCAAATTCCTGCCCGGCCGCGAGGTGATGGGCGAGGGCGCGGTGGCCGATTTTCCCAGTGCCGAAACCGCCGCCCGCTCGCCCCTGGCCAAGGCGCTGTTCGCCATCCCCGAGGTCAGCCGCGTCTTCTTCGGCGCCGACTTTATTTCGGTGACCAAGCGCGATGGCGACTGGAAGCATTTGAAGCCCGCCATCCTGGGCGCGGTGATGGAGCATTTTACACGCGGCCTGCCCCTGATCGAAGGCGCGGCCGAGGAAACCGAAGAAAGCTTCAGCGAAGACGATGCAGAAGTGGTGGAACAGATCAAGGAATTGATCGAGACCCGCGTGCGTCCCGCCGTGGCGGCGGATGGCGGCGACATCATCTTCAAGGGGTTTGACGGCGAAAGCGGCGTGGTTTCGCTGCACCTGCAAGGCTCCTGCGCCGGATGTCCCTCATCGACCATCACCTTGAAGAACGGCATCGAAAACATGCTGCGCCATTATGTGCCCGAAGTCACAGCGGTCGAATCGGTGTGATGAACACGTCACCCACGTCGGTCGACGAAGCCTGGCTGCCGCAAGCCGATCACGCGATTTCTGACGCCGCACTGGACACCATCTTCCGCAATGCGCGCACCATGCGCCAATGGCGCGACAAGAAAATATCGCCCGCTTTGTTGATGGCGATCTACGATCTGGCGCGGCTTGGCCCCACGGAATCCAACATCACGCCGGCCCGCTTTCATTTCGTGGTCTCGCGCGAAGCCAAGGCGCGGCTGGAACCCTTGCTGGACGAGGGCAACCGCAAGCAAACCATGGCGGCGCCGGTGACGGCCATCGTCGCTTATGACCTGGATTTTGCGCGCACCTTGCCCACGCTCGCGCCGCGCAATGCCGAGAGCCTGAGCGCCATGCTGGCCGACAATCCGGAGAAGGCGCGGTATATGGCGAGGCGCGGCGCCGGCATGCAGGGCGGCTATTTCATCATCGCGGCGCGCGCGCTGGGATTGGATTGCGGGCCGATGTCGGGTTTCGACAATGCGGGAGTCGACAAGGAATTCTTCGCCGGCACCCAGATCAAGTCCTATTTCCTCTGCAATTTGGGTTACGGCATTCCCACCAGCGTGCGTCCGCGCGCCAACCGCCTGGGCTTTGATGAAGCCTGCAAGATCCTTTGATGCGGATTCTCGCGGTTGATACCGCCCTCGGCGCCTGCTCGGTGGCGGTGCTCGAAAATCAAAATGTCCTTGCCCACATCTTCGAGCCAATGGAGCGCGGCCATGCCGAACGGCTGGCGCCGATGGTCGAGGAAGCGATGAGCCGCGCCGATTTTTCATCCCTCGATCGCCTGGCTGTGACGGTCGGGCCGGGCACCTTCACCGGCCAGCGCGTGGGGCTGGCTTTCATGCGGGGATTGCGATTGGCACTGCGCTTGCCCTTGACCGGCGTCACCACCCTGGAGGCCATGGCCGTTGCCGCGATGGCGCAAACCGGCGAACAAAGAGCGGCGGCAATCCATGACGCCAGGCGAAACGAAGCCTATCTTCTGCTAAGACACGGCGAGAGGGTGGTGCAACCACCGATCGTTTTGACGTTTGCGAACGCCTTGGAACAGATAGCGTCATTCGGCAACTGTGCGCTGGCGGGCAGTGGCGCCCAGGCGGCGGCGGAAAAGCTGGGTCCAGGCTTCGCGCTGTCCGGCATCCGCCAACCCGATGCCTTGTGGGTGGCGCGGCTGGCGGCGCAACGCCCGCCGACGCAGGACGCACCCGCGCCGCTTTATCTGCGCGCGCCCGATGCCAAACTGCCCGGCGGCAAAGCGCTTGTCTGAGATCAAGCACGACGTCCGGCCCTTCGATCCCGCGGGGGATGCCGCGGTCCTGGCGGCGCTGCATGCCGCATGTTTTGCCGATGCCTGGGATGCCAAGGCGATCGCGCAATTGCTCGCCGGCGGCGCCTTCGCTTTTCATGATGACAGCGGCTTCGTGTTGGCGCGCGTGGCCGGCGGCGAAGCGGAAATCCTGACTTTGGCGGTTTCGGCTCCCGCGCGCGGCCGGGGCCTTGGCCGCGCGCTGCTTCAAGCGGCCATTGCCCGGGCGAAGGCCCAGGGCGCCGAGGCGGTGTTCCTGGAAGTGGGCGCCGACAATCCTCAAGCGCTGGCGCTCTATGCGGCATTGGGATTTGCCAAGGTTGGCTTGCGCAAAGCCTATTATGCCAGCAGGAACGCCCTGGTGCTCAGGCTTCCTCTGCCCGCCAAATTCGCCTAACCTATTGGTCTCAAAACAAGGAGTATCCGGTGACGCGGATTGAGAAAGCTTGCGTCGATAAGGGCCTGAGGATGACCGAGCAGCGCCGGGTCATTGCGCGGGTATTGTCGGACGCCGCCGACCATCCCGATGCCGAGGAATTGTACCGCCGCGCCTCGGCGCTGGATCCGCATATCTCCATCGCCACCGTCTATCGCACCGTCAAGCTGTTCGAGGATGCCGGAATCCTGGAACGCCACGATTTCCGCGACGGCCGCTCGCGCTATGAGGAAGTCCCGGAATCCCACCACGACCATTTGATCGATGTGGCGACAGGCAGCGTCATTGAATTTCGCAACGAAGACATCGAAAAGCTCCAGCGCCGGGTGGCCGAAGAGCTGGGCTTCGAACTGATCGACCACCGGCTGGAATTGTACGGTGTGCCGAAGGGGCGCAAGCCCCCATCATGACGCCGCGCACACGCGCGCCACGACCGGCCCGCTGAATGTCCAGGTTGCGCGCCGTCGCCATCATCGTCGCATTTCTCGCCGTCACCTTGGTGGGGATGCCTTACCAATGGCTGCTGCTCAAGCTCAAAAGCCCCGCCGCGCGCACCTTTCCGCATCGCTATCACCGCCTGGTCGCGGCGATCTTCGGCATCCACATTCATGTCGTGGGCAAGCCGGTGGGCGGCGAAGGCGTGCTGCTGGTGGCCAATCACACCAGCTGGGCCGATATCGTGATATTTTCCGCCGTCACGCCGCTGTCCTTTGTCGCCAAGGCGGAAGTGGGGGGCTGGCCCTTGTTTGGCACCCTGGCCCGGTTGCAGCGCACCGTCTTTATCGAACGCGAGCGCCGCAGCACCACCGGCGATGCCCGCGACGCCATCCGCGACCGGCTGCTGGCGGGCGATGCCTTGCTGCTGTTTCCCGAAGGCACCAGCCATGACGGCAACCGGGTGTTGCCGTTCAAAAGCGCGCTTTTGGGCGCGGCCGAAGCCATCCTGGCCAATGGGGCGCATGTGAAGGTGCAACCCGTCTCCGCCGCCTTTTCCGGCCTGCACGGCCTGCCCATGGGCCGGGAAAACCGCCCGCTCTTTGCCTGGTATGGGGATATGGAGATGGTGCCGCACCTGTGGGAAGCGCTGCTGGCAGGGCCGCTGGATGTGGTGGTCCAGTTCCACGAGCCGCTCAGTTTGGACGCCATGGATCGCAAGACCCTGGCAAGGCGCGCGCGCAAGACCATCCAGGCCGGCCTGGCCCAAGGCCTGGCGGGCCGCACATGACCTTGCAATCGCCCATTTCCGCCCCGATAACCCAGCCGGAATGAAGAAGCTTTTCGTCAAGACCTATGGCTGCCAGATGAACGCCTACGATTCCGCCAAGATGGCGGATCTGCTGGCGCCGCTGGGCTATGCCGCGACGGACGCGCCTGACGGCGCCGACATGGTGATCCTCAACACCTGCCACATCCGCGAAAGGGCCGCCGAGAAGGTCTATTCCGAACTGGGGCGGTTGAAGGCGTTGAAAGCCGACAAGGCGCGGGACGGCGGGCGCATGCTGCTGGCGGTGGCGGGTTGTGTGGCGCAAGCCGAAGGCGAAGAGATTGTGGCGCGCCAGCCGGCGGTAGACCTGGTGGTGGGGCCGCAATCCTATCACCGCCTGCCGGAAATGATCGCCCGCGCCGCGCGCCAGCAAGGCCATGCGCTGGAGACCGACTTTCCTGCCTTGGAGAAATTCGACTCCTTGCCCGCGCCAAGCGCGACGGGCGTGAGCGCCTTTCTCACCGTGCAGGAAGGCTGCGACAAATTCTGTACCTTCTGTGTGGTGCCTTATACCCGCGGTTCCGAGCAATCGCGGCCGCCGGAAGCGATTCTGCGGGAGGCGCGGCAGTTGGCCGCCAAAGGCGCGCGCGAGCTCGTGCTGCTGGGCCAGAATGTGAACGCCTATGCCGCAGAAGGTTGGAGCCTTGCCAAGCTTTGTGACGCGCTTGCCGGGATCGAAGGCATTGCGCGCATCCGCTACACCACCAGCCATCCGCGCGACATGGCCGATGACTTGATCGCGGCGCATGGCGAAAATCCCAAGTTGATGCCTTACCTCCATTTGCCGGTGCAATCGGGGTCCGACGCGGTGCTGGAGGCGATGAACCGCCAGCACAAAAGCGCCGATTATCGCCGCCTGGTGGAACGCATCCGTCGCGTGCGTCCCGATATCGCCTTGACCAGCGATTTCATTGTCGGTTTTCCGGGCGAAAGCGACGCCGACTTCCAGGCCACGCTGCAACTGGTGCGCGACATCGGTTATGCCACCGCCTTCTCGTTCAAATATTCCAAGCGTCCCGGCACGCCCGCTTCCACCATGCGCAAGCAGGTTCCCGAGGAGGTGAAGGCGGCGCGGCTGGATGAGCTGCAAAAGCTGCTTGCGGCCCAGCAATATGCTTTCGACGATTCCCAGATCGGCCAGACTGTTCCGGTGCTGTTCGAAAAACCGGCGCGCCGGCACGGCCAGGTCATGGGTCGCACGCCTTACCTGCAGCCGGTGCATGTCCATGCCGGACCGCAGATGATCGGCCAGCTCGCCCAGGTGCGGATCGACAAGCGCACCGCCAATTCCCTGCATGGCACGCTTGCCGGAGAGGGAGTCCTGGCTTGAGCGCCAAGAAGACGCAAGCGCTCACCCTGGAATTTCCCGACAACAAGCTGTTGCGGGCGCTGGGCGGGCCGCATGGCAAGCATTTCGCGCGCATCGAGCAGAAGCTGAATGCCGGCATCGACATGCGCGGCAACCTGGTCGCGGTGGAAGGCAAGGACCGCGAGCGTGCGGGCGCGATCCTGCGCGCGCTGTATCTCAGGCTGGCGGCGGGCGAAAGCGTCACCATGGCCGAAGTGGATGCGGAAATCCGCTTCACCGACGAAGCCAGGGCGCTGGCGCCGGGCGCGATCAAGACCGCGTCCTCGCGCGCGGTGCGCCCGCGCTCGCCGGCCCAATCGGCCTATCTGGAGTTGATGCGGCAATGTCCGCTGGTGCTGGGCATCGGTCCCGCCGGCACCGGCAAGACCTATCTGGCGGCGGCCTTTGCCGCGCACATGCTCTACGAGAAGCGGGTCGAGCGGCTGATCCTGTCGCGGCCGGCCTTGGAAGCGGGCGAGCGGCTGGGTTTCCTGCCGGGCGACCTCAAGGAGAAGATCGATCCCTATTTGCGGCCGCTTTATGACGCCTTGTTCGATGTGCTGGGCGATTCGGCCGGCCGGCTGATGGAGCAAGGCATTATCGAAGTGGCGCCGCTGGCTTTCATGCGCGGCCGCACCCTCAACCGCGCCTTTGTGATCCTGGACGAGGCGCAGAACACCACCCAGGCCCAGATGAAGATGGCGCTGACCCGGCTGGGCGAGGACAGTCACATGGTGATCACCGGCGATCCCTCGCAAAGCGACTTGCCGGGCGGGGTGGCGCAGGGGCTGAACGAAGCGCTCGCCATCCTGGACGGGGTGGAAGGTGTCGGCGTTGCCCGATTTGCGGAGAAGGATGTGGTCCGCCATCCCCTCGTCGCGCGTATCGTTGCCGCCTATACTCGCGCAAACAAGTAGCGAATCATGAGCGGGATCACCCTGGTGGTTGAAGACCCCAAATGGCGTTCCCATCGCGGGCTGTTGGCGCGGCTGACAAAGGCGGCCCAAGCCGCGCGTCGTTCCGCGCGGCTCAAAGGCAACTTCACCATTCTTTTGGCCGACGACAAGAAATTGCGGGCGCTCAATCGCGATTTTCGCGGGCTCGACAAGCCGACCAACGTCCTGTCATTCCCGGGTGACACCGGCTACGCCGGCGACATCGCCATTGCCTATGGCGTCACAGCCAAGGAAGCCAAGGCGGCAGCGAAGAGATTTGCCGACCATGCCGCCCACCTGGTGGTGCATGGCGTGCTGCACCTGGCGGGCTACGATCACGAGCGGCCAAAAGATGCCTTGGTGATGGAACCGCTGGAGGCAAAGATCCTCAAGCGCCTGGGCATCGCCGATCCCTACGCGGCGGCATCCCCATGAGCGACCATCCCTTGAAGCGCCTGATCCAGAAGCTCACCGGCCAGGACGGGGAAACCGTCGCCATGCGCGAAAGCCTGGAGGAGGTGATCGAGGAGAGCGATCGCGAATCCCCGGCCTTGTCGGCGCAGGAGCGGGTGATGCTCTCCAACCTGCTCAAATTCGGGGAATTGAAGGTCCGCGACGTGATGGTGCCCCGCGCCGAAATCATCGCGGTGGACGAAAGCATCAACCTGGCCGACTTGCTGATGCTGTTCCGCGAAGCGCAGCATTCCCGGTTGCCGATGTTTCGCGAGACGCTGGACGATCCCACCGGCCTGATCCATGTGAAAGATGTGCTGGGCCTGCTGCAGCCCGAAGCCAGCGGCGCCTATTGCCTTTCGCCCAATGCCCGCGTCACCGCCTTGCGCCGGCCCATCCTGTTCGCGCCGCCATCGATGCGGGCGCTGGACCTGCTGCTCAAGATGCAGGCCACCCATACCCACCTGGCGCTGGTGATCGACGAATATGGCGGCACCGACGGCCTGGTTTCCATCGAGGACATTATCGAAGAGATTGTGGGCGACATTGCCGACGAGCATGACGAAGTGACCCGGGAGTTGAAGCCGGACGGCGACAGCTATCTCGCCGATGCGCGCATGGACCTGGATGATTTCAAGGCCCAGACCGGCCATGATTTCCTGGTGGAAAGCGGCGAAGACGACGTCGAACGCGACATCGACAGCCTGGGCGGGTTGGTGGTGTCGCTGCTTGGGCGCGTGCCCCAACGCGGCGAAATCGTGAACCATCCTGATGGCAGCGAGTTCCTGGTGCTGGAGGCCGATCCGCGCCGGGTGCGCAAGCTGCGCCTCACTTTGCCCAAAAACCGCGCCACGGAATGACGCCCGTGGCGGGGACGATGTTGGAGCGAGCCGGCGGCTGGGTCTGCGGCCTTCAAGGATGGCGCGCCAGGTTGTTCGCGTTTGCGGCGGGCGCGATGTCGGCGCTGGCCTTCGCGCCTGTGGATTTTTTTCCGGCCCTGCTTCTGGGATATGCGGGTTTGGTCCTGTTGCTGGACGGCGCCGCCGGCCAGGCGCGCTCCTTGCGCCGCGCCGCCATGCTTGGCTGGGCTTTTTTCTTCGGCCAGTTCGCGCTCGGCCTGCACTGGATCGTCTATCCCTTCCTGGTCTATCCCGACGCCACGCTTTGGGAGCTGCCTTTCGCGCTCTTCATGCCGGCCGGGCTGGCCTTGTTCGGTGCCTTGGCCACGGCAGCCGCCATGCCTTTCTGGAGCAAGGGGCCGGGACGGATCCTGGCCTTTGCCATCGCGGCCGCATCGGCGGAGTGGTTGCGCGGCCATGTCCTGACGGGATTTCCCTGGAATCTGTCCGGTTATGGCTGGGGGGCATCCCTTGCCCTGCTGCAATCGGCCAGCATGATGGGAATCTACGGCCTGTCCTTTTTCACCATCCTTTTGGGTGCGTCGCTGGCGGAGCTGGCCTCGTCGCGGCGGTGGCTGCCGGTGGCGATGCTGGTGCTGTTTTCGGGCCTGTGGGGCTGGGGCGTGTACCGCCTGGCAACCACACGCACCGATAGCGTGCCCGGTGTACGCCTGCGGCTGGTGCAACCGGATATTCCGCAGGCTGAGAAATATGTCCGCCGGCTGATGGCCCGCAATTGGCAGCGCTTGTTCAGCCTCTCCATTCAGTCCGATGGCGCGCCCCGTGATATCCCCACTCATATCATCTGGCCGGAAGCCGCCACCGGCTTTGCCATTGCCCGGTCGCCGGAAGCGCTGGGCCAGATCGCGCAGCTGACGGCGCGCGGGCAGACGGTGATGACCGGCTCGGACCGGGTGGTGCGGGACAAAAGCGGCATTACGGCCTTCAACAGCCTTTATTTGTTCGCCCCCGGCGGCGCGGTGCGCACCTACGACAAGTTTCACCTGGTGCCCTTCGGGGAGTATTTGCCCTTGGCGCCATTGCTCCGTGGCATCGGCATTTCGCAGCTTACGATCGGATCGGGCTTTTCGGCCGGCGACCACCCGCATGTGCTGCAGGCGGCACCGGCGCCTCCCGTGACACCCCTGATCTGCTACGAAGTGATCTTTCCCCATGCGGTGGTCGATCCAGCCGGGCCCCGTCCCGGCTGGCTGGTTAACATCACCGATGATTCCTGGTTCGGGCCCTGGGCCGGGCCACAGCAGCATTTCCTGATCGCGCGGGTGCGCGCCATCGAAGAAGGGCTGCCCATCGCTCGCAGCGCCAATACCGGGATCAGCGCCATGATCGATCCGTTGGGCCGTGTGGGCGCGCAATTGGCGTTGAACAAGATGGGCGTGCTGGACAGCGCGTTGCCGCAGGCGTTTGCCGCACCCCCATATGCACGGTTCGGCGACCTTGTATTTTTGGCGCTATTGGTTAGCGGCGCGCTTGCCTGTGTCGCGCTGAGGCGGCGTTAAACAATCGCGTCGCGATAGAATTTATTGTTTGCGTTATGCGGAAGATGAGGCCAAGTTTCCGCCCGCAAAAACAGCTCGAGAAGCGCGTGCCAAAGAAGCAAGCCAATCCAATTGACATCCAGGTGGGAAATCGCGTGCGCATTCGCCGCATGCTGATCGGAATGAGCCAGGAACGTTTGGGCGATCTCCTGGGCCTGACATTTCAACAAGTCCAAAAATACGAGAAGGGCGTTAACCGCATCGGCGCGGGACGCCTGTTCGAAATGTCACGCATCCTCAATGTGCCCGTCGATTTCTTCTATGAAGGCGTCAATGCCGCGCCGGCCCCGCCCGGAGAGGAAGGGCAAGGCGCGCCGGTGATGGAATTTGTTTCCAGCGGCGAGGGGCTGCAGCTGTCCTTGGCTTTCATGAAGATAAAAGACGCGAAGGTGCGCAAGCGGGTCTTGGATTTGGTTAAGAGTCTCGCTGAGGAAGAAGCCGCCAAGGTCTAAGCCTTGCGCGAAGCCTTCTCGTCCAGACCCGACTGACCTTCTCGCGATTGCAGCACCGCGTAAACGTCGTGCGGCGTGATGCCGCTGGCCGCCCACAAGACCAACAGGTGGTACAGCACGTCCGCGGATTCCTTTGCGAGCTCCGCTTTGTCCCTCTGGATGGCGGCGATCACCGCCTCGGTGGCTTCCTCGCCGAACTTCTTGGCGCACGTCTCCACGCCCTGCGCCAAAAGCTTGGCGGTGTAGGAGGTGCCGGGATCGCCGCCTTTGCGGGAGGCGATGGTGGCGAACAGCTTGTCAATCGCATCGGCCATGGGGGCCTCTTAGCACAACTGCGGCGCTAAAGCCCAATCCGCGCCCTGATGTCGGCGGGGGTCGCGCCCGTCTGACGCATGCTCTCCAACGACACCGCGCCGTCCCGCTTGGAGAATTTCTTGCCGCTCTCGTCCAGCACCAAGGCATGATGGGCATAGCTCGGCTCCGGCAATTTCAGCAAGGCTTGCAGCAGGCGCTGGATATGCGTGGCCGAACGCAAGTCCTCGCCGCGGGTCACCAGGCTGACTTGCTGGTGCGCGTCGTCCACCACGACCGCCAAATGATAGGAGGTCGGCATGTCCTTGCGCGCGATCACCACATCGCCGAAGCGGAAGGGGTCCACCGCATGGCGCAGGCCCCGCTCGGTATAGGTCAAGGGGCCGGTCAGCGCCGCCGCCTTGGCGATATCAAGCCGCAAGGCATAGGCCTCTCCCGCCGCGATGCGCTTGCGGCCCTCTTCCTGGGACAAGGCCTTGCAGGTGCCCGGATAGATGGGCCCGTCCGGACCATGTTGCGCTTCACTGATGCGCGCGACTTCGGCGGCGATGTCGGCGCGGGTGCAGAAGCAGGGATAGACCAGCCCATGCGCCTTGAGCGTCGCCAGTGCCTGGGCATAGGCGCCCATGCGGGTGGATTGGCGCAAGGAGGGCTCGTCCCAGGACAGGCCCAGCCATTTCAAGTCGTAGAAAATCGCCTGGATGAACTTGTCGCGCGAGCGGCCCTTGTCGATGTCCTCGATCCTGAGCAGGAAATCGTCGCCGCTTTCGTAAGCGGTGATGGCGGCATAGGCGTGTCCCAGATGCAGCAAGCCGGTTGGACTGGGCGCGAACCTTGTGACAATCATGCTTTGATTCTAACGCATAGACGGGGATATGGCACTTTCCGGTCCGACACTTACTGGCCCAACTTTGGCGCCGGCGCGCGGCACCGCCACCCACCTGGTGGTGCTGGTGCATGGCTATGGCGCCGACGGCCAGGACCTGATCGGACTCGCCAATCACTGGCAGGACATGCTTCCCGGCGTTGCCTTTGCCGCCCCCAATGCTCCGGCGCGCATACCGGGCGGTCCAGGCTATCAATGGTTTCCCATTTCCCGCATCGACCCGCATGAAATGCAAAAGGGCGTCGAGGTGGCCGGCCCAGGCCTGGATGGATATCTGGATGCCGAACTGGCGCGGTTGGGGCTTGGACCCGAAAGACTGGCCCTGGTCGGCTTTTCCCAGGGAACCATGCTGTCACTGCATCTGGGCCTGCGGCGCGCGGTCAAACCCGCCGCCATTGTGGGATTTTCCGGCCTGCTGCCCGGACCGCCGCCCCCAAATGGCGACATCCCTCCGATCCTGTTGACCCATGGCGATAGCGACACTGTGATCCCGCCCCAGGCCATGTTCCTGGCCGCGACCCAGCTTGGCCTGGCGGGCGCCGGCGTGCAGTGGCACCTGGCGCGCGGCATGGGCCATGGCATCGACCCCGAGGGCCTGATGATGGCGGGCACGTTCCTGGCCCTGGCCTTCCGCGGCTTGTTGAAAAGCAACGGAGACATACGCTCCGTCTACAAACCGTCATGACGAATCGGCTAGGTTGTTAAGGACTTGAGGTGTTCGGGGGTGAGGCCCTAGAATTCGGACCTCGCCTGGATTTGCGAAAGGGGAATTGCTTTCACAGGGTTTCTTCCGTGTTAGCCGCAGCAGCCGCCATTCCCAGGGCAGCGTCAGGCAGTCACTGCCCGGCACTGGTCCTCAATGCCGACTACCGTCCCCTGAGTTACTATCCGCTGTCGCTCTGGTCCTGGCAGGACACGATCAAGGCCGTGTTCCTGGAGCGGGTCACCATCCTGGAAGAATATGACCGGGTCGTGCGCTCGGCGCGCGTCGAAATGAAACTGCCGTCCGTGGTGTCGCTGAAGACCTATATCAAGCCGGCGCGCCGTCCCGCCTTTACCCGGTTCAATGTTTTCCTGCGCGACCAGTTCGAATGCCAATATTGCGGCGATCCCAAGGATCTGACTTTCGATCACGTGATTCCGCGCAGCAAGGGCGGGCGCACCACCTGGGAGAATGTCGTTACCGCTTGCAGCCCCTGCAACCTGCTCAAGGGCGGCCGCATGCCCAACCTTGCCAAGATGCATCCGCGCATCCGCCCGCACCAGCCCACGGTGATCGAACTGCGCGAGCATGGGCGCAAGTTTCCGCCGAATTATCTGCATGAGAGTTGGGCGGATTATCTCTACTGGGATTCGGTGCTGGAGCCGTAGCCACTATTGTCATCCCCTTCCCTTCGCGCCGCGTTGCGGCGCTCAGCCGGGGATGACAGCTATATTTTCTCAGACAACTTAATCGCAATCCGGCAGCCGGTCTTGATCGCTTCCGATAGCAGCTTGTACCCCCGCGCCTGTTCCGCGCCTTGGGCCAGGGCGGTGTCGCGATGGGCCGCTTCGTCGGCGCGGAAGTCTTTGACCGTCGCCGTCAAAACGGGGTCCTTGTCCTTGAGCGCCTCGATCTGCGCCGCATAATGCTCGTCGATCACTTCTTCCACCGCCGCGGTGCAGGCAAAGGCGGCTTTTTCTCCCAAAGCCGCGGTGGCCGCGCCCAAGGCAAAGCCGGCCACGCGCCAGACAGGCTCCAAGGCGGTCGGCCGCACCCTTCGTTCGTTCACCAGCCGGTCGAAGGCCTTGAGATGGCGCTGTTCCTGCGCCGCCATATGTTCGATGGTTTCCACACTGGCGGCGGCATTCTTGCGGCGTTTCAGGACCGCAAGCTGGCCTTCATAGATGCGCACCGCGCCATATTCGCCGGCGTGATCCACGCGAATCATGGATTCGGTGTCTGGCGGCGACCCGGGCGATTGCGGCCTTGGTTTACGCGGCATGTCTGCGCCTCAGCAGGAAATATCCGGTGGCGGCAAGCGCAAGCGAGATCAGCGCATTGTAAACCGCCAGGGACAGGCCGAACAGGCTCCAGGTCACGACATTGCAACTGACTTCCGGCGGCGGCGCGCCCGAGCCCAAAACATAGGCATGCTCGACGGTGCAGGCGCCGGGACCGGGCAGCAAGCCCCATTGCATGCCGGCTTGATAGGCGCCGATCAGGCCGGACACGGCAACCAGCGCAATTGCAAGGATCGCCAGCGTGCGCGCCTGTTTTTGCCAGAATGAAACAAGCAACAGGCCGGTGATGGCCGCCGCGATATGCGGCCAGCGCTGCCAGTGACACATTTCACAAGGCGCCAAATGACCGAGATATTGAAAACCGAGCGCGCCCAGCAAAAGCGCCAATGCGCCCAGGCCCATCAATCTTGCAATCTGTTCATCACGAATCATGACCGGAATAATTCTTTGGGGCGATGCCGTTCCGCGCTACAACTATCACCGATCTGCGCTGTCCAGGCAAACACAAGTGTCCTTGAAGTCCCTGTTGTTTAAAAAGCCGCCGCCTGCTTCCGTGCGTCATGAGCTCTTGAAGATAGACGGCCGCCTGTTCGAAGTGCGGGTCAAGCTCAATCCCCGCGCCCGGCGCATGATCGTCAAGGTCAATCCCGCCACCGGTGAAATCAGTGTCACGGCGCCCTCGCGGCGCGGCTTGGCGCATGCGCTGGATTTCGCGCGCGGGGAAAAGGACTGGATCGCCCGCCAACTGGCCAAGGCGCCGGGCCCCGTGTCGCTGGTCCCGGGCGCGGTGATCCCCTTTTGCGGCAAGCCGCACGAAATCCGCGCTACCGCCGCCAGGGGCCCCGCGCCGGTCTGGCAGGACGACGGCGTCATCTGGGTCAGCGGCCGGCCTGCGCATGCGCCGCGCCGCGTGCTGGATTTCCTTAAAAGCGAAGCGCGCAAGGCGTGCGAGGCGCTGGTGCTGAAACACGCGGACAAATTGGGCGTGAAGCCGTCGCGCATCACGGTACGCGATACCGCCAGCCGCTGGGGATCCTGTTCCTCGGCACGCTCGCTGTCCTTTTCGTGGCGGCTGATCCTGGCGCCGGATTTCGTGCTGGATTATGTGGTGGCGCATGAAGTGGCCCATCTCAAGGAGATGAATCACAGCCCGCGTTTCTGGGCGCATGTGAAATACCTGCTCGCCGACAAGCACAAGGCGCAGGATTGGCTGCGCGTGAACGGGCGCGAGTTGCAGCGGTACACGGTGGCCAAGCCGGATTAGGTGCCCCCGAAAATCTTATTCAACAGCCTGTCCAGCGCATCCGGCTCGGGTTTCTTCTCTTCCGGCTTTTGCTCTTCCAGCGCCGGCGCGGCATCGTCCGCCGTTACCGCGTCGGCGGATGCAACAAGTGTCGTTCCGGCCAGCGGACGCACCGGCAGGCCTTGTTCCGCCTGGGTCATGAATCCGCGGAAGATATGCGCCGGCAAGGTGCCGCCGGTGGCCTTCTTCATGGGCGCGTTGTTGTCGTTGCCGATCCAGACGCCGCACACCAGGTCGGCGGTATAGCCGACAAACCAGGCATCGCGGAAATCCTGGGTTGTGCCGGTCTTGCCGGCGGTGGGCCGCTCGTCCAGCCGGGCCGCCTTTCCGGTGCCGGCCGCGGTCACTTCCAGCATCATGCGCGTCATCTGCATATTGTCATTGGCGCTCATCACCGCGCCGGTGCCCGACGGCTTGCGCTGATAGAGAATCTTGCCGCGGCTCGTCTTGACCCGCAGCACGCCAAACGGAACCACGCCATTGCCGCCATTGGCGAAGGGCACATAGGCGCCGGTCAATTCCAGGGGCGTCACGCCCGAAGTGCCCAAGGCCAGGGATGAGACTTCCGCCAGCGGCGAGGCGATGCCCAGCCGGCGGGCCGTGGCGGCCACCGCCTTGGCGCCCACTTCGTCGGTCAATTGCGCCGCCACCGAATTGGAAGATTCCGCAAAGGCCGCGATTAAGGGAATCTCGCCCTTGAAATGGCCCTCGAAATCTTCCGGCTTCCAGCCATGGATATTCACCGGCCCGTCATTCACCGTTTCGTCCGGCGAATGGCCATGCTCCAGCGCGGTCAGGTAGACGAAAGGCTTGAAGGCGCTGCCGGGCTGGCGCACCGCATCGGTGGCGCGGTTGAAGCCTGAGCCGCCATAGGTCCTGCCGCCCACCATGGCGCGGATGCCGCCATCCGGCGTCATCGCCACCAGCGCCGCCTGGCCGGCATGATATTGCTCGCCTTCCGCGGCCAGGCTGCGCGCCACCGCTTGCTCGGCCATCGCCTGGGTCTGGAGATCGAAGCTGGTCTCCACAATCACCGGCTGGTTGGTTTCACCGACCAGTTCACCCAGTTGCGCCATGACCCAGTCGGCGAACCAGCCCGAACCTGGCGTGCCATTGGCGCGGACGATGCGCGGCCGCGTCGCTTGCGCCAAGGCGCGGGTGTTTTCATCGATGAAGCCGGCGCTCGCCATGGCGCGCAGCACCAGCTGCGCGCGCTGAAGGCCCGCATCGCTGTCGGAAAGCGGATTGTAGCGGGCCGGCGCCTTGACGCTGCCGGCGATGATGGCGGCTTCGGTCAGTCCCAGCTCGCTGGCATGCTTGCCGAAGAATTTCTCCGCAGCCGCCTCGATGCCGAACACGCCGGCGCCGAAATAGACGCGGTTCAGATACAGAGTGAGGATCTGGTTCTTGCTGTAGTGCCGCTCCAGATACAGCGCCAGCATGGCCTCCTGCATTTTGCGGTCGAAGGTGCGGCTGGGGCTGAGGAACAGGTTCTTGGCCAATTGCTGCGTGATGGTGGAACCGCCCTGCACGACATGGCCGCTCATCATGTTCTGGAACGCGGCGCGCGCCAGCCCGATGGGATCGACACCCAGGTGCGAACGGAAGCGGCGGTCCTCGATGGCGATGAAAGCGTTGGGCACATAGTCGGGCAGTTCGTCCGTCCGGACCATCCGGCCTTGGGTGAGCCCGCGCCGCGCGATGAACCGGCCGCGGTCATCCAGGATGGTGACGTCCTGCGAGCGTCCATTGACCATCAGGTTGCCGACATCGGGCAGGTTGGACAGGAAGCGGGAAAAGAAGATCGCCCCCAGGATCACGCCCCATCCGGCCAGCATCGCCAATACATAAGGCCAAGTGGCGCGCGGCTTGCGCTTTTTGGAAGGCGGCGGCGATGGCGGGCGTGACCCGGCATAGGGCCGGCGCGGAATAGTGACGGGCTTGGCAGGCTTTTTTGCCATGCCGGTGTTCTAGAAGGCTGTGGTTAACGGCGGTTAAACAAAGTCTTAATGGGGCGCTTTGGCCGTTAATAATTCAGCTTATGCGGACAATCGGTAGCCCCCGCCCTCGGTCAGCAAAATCTGCGCCCTTGCGGGATCCTGCTCGATCTTCTTGCGCAGCCGGTAGATGTGGGTTTCCAAGGTATGGGTCGCCACCGCCGGGCTATAGCCCCAGACTTCGTGCAAAAGAATGTCGCGCGGCACGGTTCCCGCGCTGGCATGCAAGAATTTGAGGATATTGGTTTCCTTCTCGGTCAATCGCACCTTGCGGCCATCGGCCTGCAACAGCTTGGCGGAGGGATGAAAGGTGTAAGGCCCGATGCGCACCGCCGCGTCATCCGCCGGCGCATGGTGGTTGTTGAGCGCATGCAACCGCGCCAACAGCGCGGAAATACGGAACGGGCGCGTCAAGGTTTCAAAGGCCGTGGTAGTTTCGCCCTCGACCAAAAGCAGGATGGGACAGGACAGTCCCTGCTCGCGCAATCCCGTGGCCACGGCCTCCGCATCGCTCAAGCCGACAATGGCAAAATTCAGCTGTTCGCGGGAGCAGGCCTGGGCGCCATCGCCGTCCTGGGCGGACGTGACCTCATAGCCTTCGCGTTCCAGCTGCTCCGCCAGGCTGGCGCGCAGCACGTCATCGCTTTCGGCCAAGAGAATTCGTGTCGGCATGAAGGATTTGGGGCCTGATTTGGGGACCGGGTCGAGACTAGCGCGTCCTGCGCGCTCGCGGCAAATCTTGCCGGGTGCCTTCTTCAGCCGGGGGTGGGAACATCGGTGAAATTCCAGCAATAGTCCCAAAAAACCGCCGCACCGATCTGGCGCGAGGCTTGCTTCGCACAGGGGATGAGCGTCTACAGCGCAGAATACCACGCCATGATCGCATCCCCGGGGCTCGCCGGAGTGAAGCCTGCCTCACTTTTGGCGCAATCCGCGCCGTCCGTCCCGTCTTCCGCGACGGGAACCGCCAGCACCGGCGCGCAACCGCACGAGAGCTTCTTTCAGCACCTGTGGAATGTGGTCAATCCGCTGCAGCATGTGCCCGTGATCGGCACCATCTATCGCGCCATCACCGGCGAACACCTGGATGCGGTCGAAAAGATCGCCGGCGATTCGCTGTATGGCGGCATTTGGGGCGCGATCTCGTCGGTTGCCGATGTGGCATTCGAAGGATTGACCGGAAAGAGTTTCGAAGACACCGCGTTGGCGTTGTTCAAAAGCGACGGCCGGACCAGAGTGGCGAGCACCAAGGTGGTCGCACCTACGATTACACCCGGCAGCCCCATTCTCTCGATCGATTTGCCGGCCTTGCCGGCGGAGACCGACCTTGTCGCCAAGACCACCTTGCCAAACGGCCTCGATGTCGCGGCGCTGACCAACGCCCTGTCCGCCAAGGGCGTGGACAGCGACACCGCCAATCGCGCGCTCTACGCCTATCGCCGCTCGATGGGCATGAATGCACCGATACCTGTTTTTGCCAGCGTCCACTGACGCTATAAGTTTCCGATGAATCTGATCGTCACCGCTGCGCCCGAGGGCGCCTGGCTGGATTGGGGCGCGGGCAAGAAGCGCGCCGCCATCGGTCCCGCCGGCATCGCCATCAAGGGTGGCGAGGGCGACAATATCACCCCGCGCGGCCGCTTTCCGGTGCGGGAGATTTTCTATCGCGCCGACCGCGTACCGGCACCGCGCACCGTCCTGCCGGTGCGAAAAATCGAATCCGATGACGGCTGGTGCGACGCTCCCGACGATCCCCAATACAACCGGCTGGTGAAACTGCCCTATCCGGCCAGCGCGGAACATATGTGGCGGGACGACCATCTCTACGACCTGGTCGCGGTGCTGGGCTATAACGACGATCCGGTGGTGCCCGGCAAAGGCAGCGCGATTTTTCTGCATATGGCAAAACCGGGTTACTTGCCGACCCAAGGCTGTGTGGCGCTGGCCCATGACGACCTGTTTGCCGCCATCGAACAGCTTCGGCCGGGAGATCAAGTCGTCATCGCCTGAGGCGCCCTGGCGCCGAATATCGCCGTCCCGACCCGCACATGCGTAGCACCGAATTTCACCGCCAGCTCGAAGTCCCCGCTCATACCCATGCTCAATTGCGGCAAGCCGTGATCGCGCCCCAGCTTGGCGAGAAAGGCGAAGTGGGGCGCGGCATCGTCTTCGAGCGGCGGAATGCACATGAGGCCGCCCAGCGGCAGCTCCAGCTTGCGCACATGGGCAATCAGGGATGCGGCATCGGCCGGCAGGACGCCGGACTTTTGCGGCTCTTCGCCGGTATTGACCTGCAGGAACAGGCGCGGGCAACGGCCGGTTTTGTCCCGCTCCGTTGCCAAGGCATCCGCGAGTTTGGCGCGGTCCAGGGTCTGGATCGCATCGAATAACGCCACCGCCTCCCTGACCTTGTTGGTCTGCAAGGGCCCGATCAGGTGCAATTCCAGGCCGGGATGTTCGTCTTTCACTTGCGGGAATTTGGCCTGGGCTTCCTGCACCCTGTTCTCGCCGAACAGGCGCTGGCCAGCGGCGATGGCTTCGCGAATGCCTTCCTGCGGCACGGTCTTGGACACGGCCACCAGGCTGGTCGTTGGCGCGGGCTTGATGGCGGCCTTTCGCGCTGCCTCGATGCGCGCCAGAATGTCCGCGAGATTTTGTGAAATCGTCATGGGTTCGAACCTAGTCCAACGGCAACGCTCCCTCAACGCCAGTATGCCGCTGGTGATGATGACGGATGATCGCGTGGCCGATTGGGTGCGTGCCGCGCGCCGCCTGCCCCATGGCAGCATTGTGGTGGTGCGCAGCCGTGACGCCGCGAAACGGCGGCAACTGGCGGCACAGTTGGACGGCATGGCACGCCTGGTGATCGCGGACGATCCGGCGCTGGCAGCCGAGACCGGCGCAGCGGGCCTGCATCTGCCGGAACGACGGATGCGCGAGTCATTGCATTGGCGTGCGCGTTTTCCTCAATGGATCATCACCTCGTCCGCGCATTCCTTGCGGGCCCTGATGGGCGCGCGGGCGCTGGATGCGGTTTTTCTGTCGCCTGTCTTCGCCACGTCCAGTCACAAGGATGCGGGCCCCTTGACGCCGGTCCGCGCCGCTTTCATCGCCGCGCATGCGCCGGCGCCGGTTTACGCCCTTGGCGGTGTCACCGCGCGCAACGCCGCCTTGTTGGCGCGCGTTTTCAGCGGCTTTGCAGCGATCGGATCATTCCTCTGACGTATCCAGGGTCAGGTGCAGAAAGACTGCGTCCATCCTCAGTTGCCGCGCGCCATTGAAGAAAAGGCCGGCACTGCGCGAATAGCTGAGATGCTGCCAGCCGGAACTGACGCGGATACTGTCGCTGATCCGGTAACCGACCGAGGCTTCCAACCCATTCAGGCCCAGCCGCGGCAGGTTCGACACCGCATCGGCGGTGCCGGTGCCATATTCCACACCCGCCATCCAGGCATTGCGGGTCACGGCGGCGCTGACATGCCCCACCCGCGTCGTGCCGGCCTGCCAGGTCTGGTTGACGTCAAAGCCATAGGCATTGCTTTGGCGAAAGGCGCCGCCCAGGGACAGGCTGGTTTCCTCATCCAGCGGATAATCCGCTTTGAGTCCGGCGCCCAAATCGCTGGTGCCTTCCTGGCCGGGGCGTTTGTGTTCGGCGCGGCTTTCCGACACCGCGCCATAGCCGGATAGCGAGACCGGTCCCAATTCGGTTTCATAGCGCAGCGCCGCTTCCCAGAATTCCACCTGCCGGCCCGGCACATGGGGTCCCGCATTCAGGAAGGGAAGCTGCTTTCCTTCCGAGGGGGTGAAGGACAAGGCGACCTGCGCGCCAAACACGGAAGGGCTGGTATAGGCGATCTTGGCGTAATTGCTGGAGGCGCCCACTTGCGTACGCAGGGCGAACATCTCCGTCACCGCGCGATGGGTGTCGGGATCGCGAAAGAAACTGGTGCGGGGATCATCCAGGCTGACGCCGGCATCGACTTTTGGACCGGTCACGGCCAAGCCGTAACCTGCGCCATCGGTGATGCCGATCTCGACCTTGCCCAGCCCGGTCTGGGCGCTTGCCGCCAGGCGCTCGATCGCGTCCCCGTCATAACGGCCGCGCGACAGGGGGTCGGCGGCCGTAAAGGTGCCGCCCAGGGCCAGCAGCAAGCCGCTGTCATAGCTGCGCTTGAGTTCCGGCATCAGCCGGAGCGCGCCACTGGCCTGGGCGCCCTGCCAGCCAGGCTGGTCCGGACCGAAAACGGCGCCGCTGGCCTCGCCATTCAGGCGCAATTCGGCATCGCCCAGCGGCCAGGATGGCGGCGCCAGGCTTTGTGCCCAGGTTGGACCCAGCCCGCCCAGACTGAGCAGCGAAACCCGGCCAATCTTACCAAGACGCAATCTGTTTCCCTCCTAAGTCCTTCCAGAATAAGCCAAACCAGTCGCCCAGGCGCAAGCTTCGCGCCGTTGCGTGCAAAGCCCCCCACGGCTATAAGCCCTTCTTCGGCGGCTGGCCCCGCCCGTTCCAAAAGGAAAATACGACCCAATGCGAGTTTTGCCCGCCTTGCTGTGTGCGCTGGTTCTGGCCGGTTGCGGTTCTTCCAATGACGGGGCCCGGGAAATGGACACCGGCACCGGTGCCATCGCCAGCGGCTCGAGCCGCGTCACTTTGGGCGTCAACTCCTATCTCTGGCACGCCACGCTGGACACGCTGTCTTTCCTGCCCCTGACCTCCGCCGATCCCTTTGGCGGAGTGATCATCTCGGAATGGTATGTCGCCCCCACCAGCCCCAATGAGCGGTTGAAGGTCACGGTTTACATCATGGACCGCGCCTTGCGCGCCGACGGCTTGAAGGTGGTGGTGTTCCGCCAGACGCGCGCCGCCAATGGCTGGCAGGACGCCCAGGCCAGCGCCGACACCGCCCACAAGCTGGAAGATTCCATCCTGACGCGGGCTCGCGAACTCAGGCTTGCCACGCTCGGCCAAGTCGGCTGAGGCCGGCATGGCGCGTTACAACGCCAAGGAGGCGGAAAAGCACTGGCAGGCGGAATGGGACGCGCGCGCCCTGTTCGCCACGCCGGGGCATAGCGATAAACCCAAATGCTATGTGCTGGAGATGTTTCCCTACCCTAGCGGGCGCATCCATATGGGGCATGTGCGCAACTACACCATGGGCGATGTCATCGCCCGTTTCCGCCGCGCCCAAGGCTACAATGTGCTGCACCCCATGGGTTGGGATGCTTTCGGCCTGCCGGCCGAGAATGCGGCGCGCGACAAGGGCGTAAGCCCGCGCGACTGGACCTACGAAAATATTGCCGCCATGCGCGCCCAGCTCAAGATGATGGGCCTGTCGCTGGACTGGAGCAGGGAATTCGCCACCTGCGATGTGGAATATTATCACCAGCAGCAGAAGCTGTTCCTGGATTTCTACAAGGCCGGTTTCGTCTATCGCAGCGAAGCCGATGTGAATTGGGATCCGGTCGACATGACCGTGCTGGCCAATGAGCAGGTGATCGACGGGCGCGGCTGGCGTTCCGGCGCCATTGTCGAGCGGCGCAAGCTGAGCCAATGGTTCTTCAAGATCACCCAATTCGCCGAGGAATTGCTGCAAGGCCTCGATACCCTGGACCGCTGGCCGGAAAAAGTCCGCCTGATGCAGAAGAACTGGATCGGCAAGAGCGAGGGGCTACGTTTCCAATTCACGCTGTCGAATGCCGAAAAGCTGGATGTCTTCACCACCAGGCCCGACACCTTGTTCGGCGCCAGTTTTGTGGCGTTGTCGCCGGATCATCCTTTGACCCAGGAGCTGGTGAAGAAAGATCCCAAGCTGGAGGCCTTTATCGCCGAATGCCGCAAGACCGGCACGGCGGAAGCCGAAATCGAAAAGGCCGAGAAGCTGGGCTATGACACCGGCCTCACCGCCACCCATCCGTTCGACGATGGCTGGAAGCTCAAGGTGATGGTGGCCAATTTCGTGCTGATGGGTTACGGCACCGGCGCCATTTTCGGCTGCCCGGCGCACGACCAGCGCGACCTGGATTTTGCCCGCAAATACGGGCTGAACGTGACGCCGGTGGTGATCCCTTCCGACGCCGATCCCAAGACGTTCGATGTCGGCAGGGAGGCATATATCGGTCCCGGCAGGCTGGCCAACTCGCGCTTCCTGGACGGCATGACCGTGGAACAGGCCAAGAGTGAAGTGGCGGCGCGGCTGGAAAAGGCCGGCATCGGCGAACGCACCACCCATTATCGCCTGCGCGACTGGCTGGTGTCGCGCCAGCGCCCCTGGGGTTGCCCCATTCCCATGATCCATTGCCAAACATGCGGCGTGGTGCCGGTGCCCATGGATCAGCTTCCGGTCAAGCTGCCGGAGGTGATCAACTTCAACGTCAAGGGCAATCCACTGGATGCCGATCCGCAATGGAAGAACACTGCCTGCCCCAACTGCAAGGGAGCGGCGGTGCGCGACACCGATACCTTGGACACCTTTGCCGATTCGTCCTGGTACTTCGCCCGCTTCACCGATCCGTCCGCCGATGCGCCGGTGAACAAGGATGCCGCGAATTATTGGCTGCCGGTGGACCAGTATATCGGCGGCATCGAGCATGCCATCCTGCACCTGCTCTATGCGCGCTATTTCACCCGCGCCATGTCCAAGCTGGGCATGGTCAAGGCGGCGGAGCCTTTCGCGGCGCTGTTCACCCAAGGCATGGTCACGCATGAGACCTACAGCCTTGGCAGTGGCGGCAATGGCGCCTGGATTTCGCCCGACGAAGTGGAAAAGCGCGACGGCAAGGCCTTTCACAAGGATACCGGCGAGGCGGTCGAGATCGGCCCCACCATCAAGATGTCCAAGTCCAAGAAGAATGTGGTCGCGCCGGAGCCCATCATCGACGCCTATGGCGCCGACACGATTCGCTGGTTCATGCTGTCCGACACCCCGCCCGAGCGCGATATCGAATGGACCGATGCCGGCGCCGAAGGTTGCTGGCGCTTTGTCCAGCGGGTCTGGCGGCTGGCCAGCGAAGCGCAAGGATTGTCCGCACCCGGCACGCCGGCCAGCGCCGATGACGAAGCGTCGAAATCCTTGCGCCAGGCGACGCACAAGGCGATTGCCGCCGTCACCGACCATCTGGAACATCTGCGTTTCAACAGCGCGGTGGCCCAGCTTTATACTTTGGCAAACGCCCTTGGCGCGGCCGACAAGGCCAATCCGTCTGTGCGGCGCGAAGCGCTGGAAGGTTTGGTGCTGCTGTCGGCGCCCATGATGCCGCATTTGGCGGAATCCTGCTGGCAGGCGCTGGGCCACACCAAACTCGTGGCCGAGACGGCCTGGCCGAAATATGATCCGGCGCTGACGGCCTCGGACAGCGTCACCATCGCCATCCAGGTCAATGGCAAACGGCGTGGCGAGATCACTGTCGCCAAGAATACCGGCAACAAGGACGTGGAGGCGGCGGCCTTGGCGGACGAAAGCGTGAAACGCGCCATGGAAGGCAAGCCGCCGAAAAAGGTGATTGTGGTGCCCAACCGGATCGTCAATATCGTCGCATGACCAGGCTCGGGATCATCGCCGGTTGTGTGTTGCTGCCCTTGCTTTTGTCTGCCTGCGGATTTCATCCCATGTACGGCAGCTCGCTGGCGCCCGCTTTGTCCTCTGTCTATGTCGAGCCGATCGCCGAGCGCAGCGGTTATGAATTGCGCAACACCCTGATCGACGCCTTGCAATCCGACGGCGACAAGGCCGGCAAGCGCTACAGCCTCAAGGTCACACTGAACGAATCCAGCCAGGGCATTGCGTTGCAGAACGACGCCACCATCACCCGCTACAACAACCGGTTGGAAGCCCATTATGTCTTGAGCGACATGCAGGGTCATGAATTGATCTCAGGCAACCAGACGGAATTGTCGGCCTATAACGTCGTGCAGTCGCCTTACGCCACTTTGACGGCGCAGCAGGATTCCACCAGGCGCGCCGCCCAGGATGTGGCCGAACGCATCCATCTCGACCTGGGGGTGTGGTTCCGGAATCACAAGAAATGATCGTCAAAAGCCATGAGGCCGACCGCTATGTCGCCAACCCGCCCAAGGGCTTGGCGATCGCGCTGGTCTATGGCCCCGATGCGGGATTGGTGCAGGAACGCGCCGAAAAGCTTTTGAAAAGCGTGGTGCCGGACCTCACAGATGCTTTCAATGTCTCGGACCTCAGCGAAGACACGTTGCTCGCCGATCCGGCGCGCCTGGCGGACGAAGCCGCCGCCATCTCCATGATGGGCGGGCGGCGGGTGGTGCGGGTGCGCGGCGCCGGCAACGACCTGGCCGAGCTCATGGAATCCTTTCTTGACGATCCGAAAGGCGACGCCTTGGTGGTGGTCGAAGCCGGCGACCTGGCCAAGACCGGCGCCTTGCGCAAGCTGTTCGACGGTCACAAAAGCGCGGCTTCGGTCCAATGCTATCCGGATTCCGTGCGCGACCTGGGCGATGTGCTGCGCGATGCCTTGCGCGCGGCAGGGATTTCGATCGAGCCGGAAGCCCTGGAGGACGCGGTGTCGCGCTTGGGCTCCGACCGGGGCGTGACGCGGCGGGAAATCGAAAAGCTGGTGCTGTACATGCACGGCAAGAAGCAGGTGAGCCTGGACGACGTGCGGGCGGTGATGGGCGATGAGGCCGAGGCGCGCAGCGAAAGCGCCTGCGACGCGGCGGGCAGTGGCGACTTGGTTCGGCTGGACCTGGAATTGGAGCGGCTATGGGCCGCCGACACCCAGCCGGCCCAGATCCTGCGCAGCGCCATGGGCCATTTCCAGAAGTTGCTCCAGGCGCGCGAAAGCGCCGCTCGTGGCGAGAGCATCGACATGGTGATGAAACGCTTGCGGCCGCCGGTGCATTTCTCCCGCAGCGTCAGCTTCAAGAACCAGGCCCAGCGCTGGTCCAGCGACAAATTGGGCGAGGCGCTGGACATGCTGCTCGAGGCCGAGAGCCTTACCCGCACCACCGCGGTCCCCGCCGAAGCCGTGACCGGCCGCGCTTTGATGAATATCGCCGCCATGGCCAAGGGACGCATGTGATGCTCAAGGTTCGTGTCATTCCCTGCCTGGATGTAAAAGACGGCCGCGTCGTCAAGGGCGTGAATTTCGTAGGCCTGCGCGATGCCGGCGATCCGGTGGAACAGGCGATTGCCTATGACAAAGCCGGGGCGGACGAATTGTGTTTCTTGGATATCACGGCCAGCCACGAGAACCGCGGCACTTTGTTGGATGTCGTGCGCCGCACCGCCGAAGTCTGTTTCATGCCGCTCACCGTGGGCGGCGGCGTGCGCACCCTGGAGGACATCCGCGCTTTGTTGCTGGCGGGCGCCGACAAGGTCTCGATCAACACCGCCGCCGTCAGCCGCCCGGAATTCGTCAAGGAGGCGGCGGAAAAGTTCGGCAGCCAATGCATCGTCGCCGCCATCGACGCCAAGAAAGGCGAAAAGGGAAACTACGAAATCTTCACCCATGGCGGGCGCAAGCCCACCGGCATCGATGCGGTGGAACATGCCAAGAAACTGGTGGGCTATGGCGCCGGCGAGATCCTGCTCACCTCCATGGACCGCGATGGCGTGAAATCCGGCTATGACCTGGAACTTACCCGCGCCGTTTCGGATGCAGTCCAGGTTCCCGTGATCGCCTCTGGCGGCGTGGGCAATGTGCAAGATCTGGTGGATGGCGTGACGCGCGGCCATGCCAGTGCCGTCCTGGCGGCCTCGATCTTCCATTTCGGCGAAGTGACTATCGCGGAAGCGAAGTCCGCGCTTGCGGCCGCCGGCTTACCCACACGCCCCGTTTCAGAGCACGATTGATAAATCGCGCGCAGAGACGCTAGGGTCCCTTCCATGGATGATCCCCGCGCCGTTGTGCATTCCCTGTCGCGTCGTGGTTTGGAAAAGATGGTGTTCGGCAAGCCGGTAAAATCCTCGCCGACGCCGATCTCCAAGCGCATGCGCCCGGAAGACGCCTTCCGTGCCACTTTGCTGGACTGCCTGGCGCAGATCACCGCCAATGCCGCCACTCTGCGGGCGGGCCGATCGGTGGAAGGCTTGCATCAATTGCGTGTGGGGTTCCGCCGCCTGGAGGTGGCGCTGGGCGCCTATGGCCGGGAATTCCGCCAGGATTGGCTGGAGGAATTGCGCGGCCGCGCCAAGGTTTTGCTGGGCCGCTTGTCGCCGGCGCGCGACTTGGATGTGTTTGTCGGCAAGCTTTTGGCCGATCCGCCCAAATCCGGGGTCCGCGACGGCCTGGTCCCCTTGCGGGCCCGTGCCGAACTCGCCCGCGACAAGGCCTGGGCCATGGTGATCACCTGCATCTCCAGTGTCGATTTCGACCTGTTTGCCGATGATGTCGCGGCCTTGGCTTCGTCGCAATTGCCCCTGACGCGCACCCGGCGTTTGCCGCGCACCGCCGAGCGCATCCTGGACCGCCAGGTGAGGCGGGTGCGAAAGCGCGCCCGCATCGCCAAAAGCCGGGAAGAGGGCGATGTGCACCGGCTGCGTATCGCGCTCAAGAAGCTGCGCTATACCGCCGAATTTTTTGCCCCGCTCTACCCCAAAAAGGATGTCGCGCGGTACTTGAAGAAGCTGCGTGGGCTGCAGAACCACTTGGGGGACGTCAATGACGCCGCCAATGTGCGCAATGTGGTGGGAAGCCTGGTTCGCGAAAAGGGCAGGAAAGAAGATGACGGCGCGGCGCGCTATGCCGCCGGCGCCCTGGTCGGCTGGTATGGCGCCCAGGTCCCCGGCGCCATCAAGCAGGCGCTGAAGCGGTACAAGAAGTTCAAGAACGTCCAGCCGTTCTGGCGGTAGGGTCCCTGCACCATCTCATCAATTTGTCATGGCCCGAAAATGCGGGCCATCCGGATGACGCCAGCGTCTCAATTCAAGATGAGGCGCGAACCCACCTGGATGGCCCACACTCCGGTGAACCATGACATCTTTGCTTTGTTGTTAAACAGGGCGGTGACCCGTCACACATCCAACTCCACCACCACCGGCACATGGTCGGAGGCCTTTTGCCAGCCGCGCATTTTCTTGACGATCTTGTGCGACTTGAGCGCCCCCTTCAGCCCCGGACTGGCCCAGACATGGTCGAGGCGCCGGCCGCGGTCGGAAGCCTCCCAATCCTGGGCGCGATAGCTCCACCAGCTGTAGATCTTTTCGTCGGCGGGAATGAATTGGCGGGTGGAATCGATCCAATCGAAGGCGGCTTGTGCTTCGCCCAGCAGCCTGGTCTCGACCGGCGTGTGGCTGACGATGTTGAGAAGCTGCTTGTGGCTCCACACATCGTTTTCCAGCGGCGCGACGTTCAGGTCGCCCAATAACAGGATGGGGTCCTGTTTGCGCGCTTTGCGGCGGCCAAAGAATTTTTCCATCCCTGACAAAAAGTGCAGTTTGTGGGCGAATTTGTCGTTGAGTTTGGGATCGGGAATGTCGCCGCCGGCAGGCACATAGAAATTGTGCACTTCGACGCCGCTGTCCAAAGTCACCGCCATGTGGCGGGCATGGCCCTCGCGGCAGAAATCCTCGGTGCCGGTTTCGCGGAACGGGTGTTTCGAAAGAACCGCCACCCCGTGATAGGCCTTTTGGCCGTGGATCGCCTGGTGGACATAGCCCAGCCTGTGGAAGGCGCCACTCGGAAAGAGGGTGTTTTCCACCTTGGTTTCCTGCAGGCACAGGACGTCAGGTTGTTCGTCCCGCAAAAATCGCGTCACCAGCGGCAGACGAAAGCGGACAGAATTGACGTTCCAGGTGGCGATTTTCAACTTTTGCATCCCCTCCATGCTGCAACTGCACAACCGTAACATTTGAGCGCAATTTTGTTGCGAATCAATGGCTTCAATAGGTTACAGCAAGAATTTGATGTGAACCTAGGTAGAAATGCATAACTAGCATTCATTGTTTTGCAACTCTTAGGCTCCTATATCGCAGTGCAACAACGAGTTCCGCCTGGCCGACAAAATACATTGCAAGGTACCTTGCGTCACATGGTAGCTTGCTGTACAAGTATCTCCGGGCTGAATTTTAAAAAGGAGTAGAGAGACATGACCAACTTCCGCATCCAGACTTCGCAAGAGAATGGCGTTACCGCCTTTATCACCGAGGCTTTCAATGCCGCCACCATCGCCCTGGTGGGCGTGCTCGGCATCCTGACCCTCGCGGCCACCATCTAACCCCCGCCTGAAACAATAAGGGCGGCAAAAGCCGCCAGCTATGAAATGGCGCCGCTGGCCAGGGGCCAGCGGGCGCGAGGCGAGACGGACAAAGCGCTTCCCCCCGCATGGTCCGTCAGGCGTTCCACCCCCGCCCAGGCAATCATCGCCGCATTGTCGGTGCAGAGCCTGGGGGGTGGAATGCGGGTGATGAACCCTTCTTCCTTGCACAACGTCGCGAGCGCGGTGCCGATCGCCTGATTGGCCGCGACCCCGCCCGCCACCACAAGGCTTCTGGCGGCGGGAAAGTCGCGCCTGAACAACTGCATGGCCAAGCGGCTGCGATCGCACAAAATATCGATAACAGCGGCCTGAAAACTGGCGCAGACATCCGGGACATGGATGCCGCCTTGCGCCAATTGGCGCACCGCGGTTTTCAGACCCGAAAAGGAAAAATCGGCCCTGGTGTCGTCACGCCGGCTCAACAAGGGGCGCGGCAGGTCATGGGCGCGGGGATTGCCATGCCTGGCTTGCTGCTCCACGGCAGGCCCGCCGGGATAGGGCAGACCCAGCAGCTTCGCAGTCTTGTCGAAGGCTTCGCCGACCGCATCGTCAATCGTCGTGCCATACAGGCGAAAATCGTCAGCGTCGCCAACGCCCAAAAGCTGGCAATGGCCGCCCGATACCAGCAGCAGCAAATAGGGAAAGGCCACGCCATGGGTCAGCCGGGCGGTCAGGGCATGGCCCATCAAGTGATTGACGGCGATCAACGGCTTGCCCGCGCCCAACGCCAACGCCTTGGCGGTGGTCAATCCCACCATGACCCCGCCGATCAAGCCTGGACCGGCGGTGGCGGCAATGCCGTCCAAATCAGCGATGCCGACCCTGGCCTCATCCAAGGCGCGCTGGATGATGTCGTCCAATATCTCCAAATGGGCGCGGGAGGCGATTTCCGGCACCACGCCACCATAAGGGGCATGCGCTTCGGTCTGGCTGAACACGATATTGGACAGGATCTCGCCCGGGCCCGGCACGATCCCGCGCACCACCGCGGCCGCGGTTTCGTCGCAGCTGGTTTCTATACCCAGAATGGTCAATGGCCTTGCAGGAGGCTTGCCCGTCATGGCGGGCTGCTTTACGCCGAAATGACGCTAACGCAAAGTGCTTATGCCATGCGGATTCTTGTGACCAGGCCCCAGGCGGACGGCGCGGAAATCGCGCGCCTTCTGTCGGCGCGCAACCATCAGGCGCTGCTGTCGCCGCTCCTGGAACCGCGCTTTTTGGAAGGGCCCTTGCTGGAGGCGGGAGCGGCGCTGGACGATGTCGCGGCCGTCCTGGCCACAAGTGCCAATGGCATCCGCGCGCTGAGCCGGCGCACTATGCGGCGCGATCTGTCCATTTTCGCGGTGGGCCCGCAGACCGCCGACGAGGCGCGCCGCGCCGGATTTTTGTCGGTGCGCAGCGCCGATGGCGATGCCCAGGCGCTGGCCGTGGCGACAGCGAAATGGGCGCCGCCCGGAGCCGTGTTGCTGCATGCCTGCGCCGAGGATGCGCCGGGAACGCTTGCGGAACAGCTGGGCAAATCCGGATATATCGTGCGGCGCTGTGCGCTGTACCGGATCGAACCGGCAGAGTCCTTGTCGCCCGAGACACGCGACGCCTTGGCTAACCGGCGCGTGGACGCGGCGATGTTTTTTTCTCCGCGCACGGCCGGCATATTTGTGCGCTTGGCGCAGGGGCTGCCCACGGACGGGCTCATGGCCTTGTGCATCAGCCCGGCCACGGCGCAGGCGCTGGCGCCGGTCTCTTTCGCGCAAATCAAGGTCGCGGCGCGGCCCAACCAGGACGAAATGCTGGCGCTTACGGAATAAGGCCGATTGCCCAAAGACGATGCGACACAAGCCGGGATAATGGGCAGGTTGCCCTGTTCTCGGCCAGCCGGCATATTTTGCATCGCGAAATTGCAAAGCAATGCTTGCGGGAAGGCTCAGCCTCTGTGCAGACTTTGCAAATGCAGCATGAAGTTTTCGCCAACACAGAGGATTTTGGCGGACCTGATATCGTCGCCGGACCTGGCCGGATTTCGCGTCCCGGCGTGGATGTGCCTTACGCCGCTTATGAATTGGGCAAGCCCTATGACGAGATGTTTTCCCGCGACGGCAAGGTCCGGCTGCCTTACGCCACCCTGGATTCGCGGGTCTCGACCCTGCCGCTGGAGGAACTGACCCGCCGCCAACAGGCCTGCGAGCAAAGCTTCCTGCACCAGGGCATCACATTCACCGTCTACAGCGACAATAAGGCGACCGAGCGGATCATCCCCACCGACCTCTTGCCGCGTATCGTCACGGCCAAGGAATGGGACCGGATCGAGCGCGGGCTGACCCAGCGCATCCATGCCCTGAACCTGTTCCTGCGCGACATCTATACCGATGGGCGCGTCCTGAAGGACGGCGTGGTGCCGCGCCCCATGATCTATGGCTCCAAGCATTACCGCCGCGAAATGCGCGGCCTTCCCGTGCCGCACGGCGCCTACGTCAATATCTGCGGCAGCGACCTGATCCGCAACGAGGCCGGCGATTTCGTGGTGCTGGAAGACAATCTGCGGGTGCCGTCCGGCGTGAGTTACATGCTGGCCAATCGCGATGTGGCGCGGCGCGCCTTTCCCGGCGTGTTCCGCGCCATGGGCGTGCGCCCCATCGAGCATTATCCCCTGGAACTGCTGGCCACGTTGCGCTCCCTGACGCCGTTTCACGAGGACGTCTCCATCGCCGTGCTGACGCCGGGCGTGTTCAATTCGGCCTATTTCGAACACGCCTTCCTGGCGCGCCAGATGGGCGTGGAACTGGTGGAAGGCCGCGACCTGCTGGTCAACGACAATGTGGTCTATACCCGAACCACTTCGGGACTGAAGCGCATCGACGTCATCTATCGCCGCATCGATGACGATTTCATCGACCCCTTGATTTTCCGCCCGGATTCGGCGCTGGGCGTGCCCGGCCTGTTCAATGCCTATCGCGCCGGCAATGTGATGATCGCCAATGCGCTGGGCACCGGCGTCGCCGACGACAAGGCGGTCTATTCCTATGTGCCGCGGCTGATCCGCTATTACCTTGCGGAAGAGCCGATCCTGGAAAATGTCGAGACCTTCCTCTGCCGCGAGGAAAAGTCGCTGAGCCATGTGCTGGCCAATCTCGACAAATTGGTGGTGAAAGCGGTGGGCGAATCCGGCGGCTATGGCATGCTGGTGGGTCCGCATGCCTCGCAGAAAGAGCGCGAGGCCTTTGCCGAAAAGGTCAAATCCGATCCGGAAAACTATATCGCCCAGCCCACCATCCAGCTTTCCACCGCGCCGGCCTTTGTCGGCAATGGCATCGAACCGCGCCACGTGGATTTGCGGCCATTCATCCTGCACGGCGCCGAAACCAAGCTGGTGCCGGGCGCGCTGACCCGCGTCGCCCTGAAGCGCGGCAGCCTTGTGGTCAATTCCTCGCAAGGGGGCGGATCGAAGGATACTTGGGTGTTGAGTCAATAATGCTGTCGCGCGTAGCAGACTCCCTCTATTGGATGAGCCGCTATATCGAGCGGGCCGAGCATACGGCCCGCCTGATCGCGGTGAAGCTGGATTCCATGGTGGAGCAGACGCCGGAAGACGCCGCCGCCAGCTGGACGCGCGTAAGCCGGGCCCTGACGGGAGAAAAATCGACCGCTTCGAACCTCGATGCCTTTGCCGTCACCCGCAAGCTTGCCTTCGACCGCGACAATGCCGACTCCATGGTCACCTCGCTGGCCCTGGCGCGCGACAATGCGCGGCAGGTGCGCGAGGCGCTGTCCAACGAAGTGTGGGAGAATCTCAACCGGCTCTATCTGCGGCTGGTGCCGGTGACCATGGACTCCATCTGGGTCCATACGCCGGCGCGGCTGTTTCGCGAGGTGCTGGAGGAAATGCACGCCTTGGAAGGGGTGACGTATTCCACCCTCAGCCATGGCGAAGGCTGGTACTTTTTGGAGCTGGGCCGCCATATCGAGCGGGTGCAACAGCTTGGGCGCCTGCTCGACATTCATTTCAGTGCCGGCCAGGACGGCGGCGGCGTGCCAAAATATTTCGACTGGCTGGTGCTGCTGAAGTTCTGCACCGCCTTCGAGCCCTACACCAAGCAATATACCGCCTCGATCCGGCCCCAAAAGATCGCCGAATTCCTGCTGTTCGATTCCGAATTTCCCCATTCCATCTGCTTTTCCGTCGATCGCATGACCGAGGCCCTGGCGCGGGTGGCGCCGGGTGCGCCGCCGGCCCGGGGAAAG
>JADMIO011814578.1_pt1 | contig 86980 bp, 57 predicted proteins | sample 8958161 | NCBI WGS metagenome assembly JADMIO01 (sample SAMN16585339, study PRJNA669376) | soil metagenome | isolation source: Crop rotation soil | place: USA: Cullars Rotation, Alabama | collected 2011 | reverse complement strand
GCCGCGACTTCAAGTCACGTGAATTCCAAGCTTCGGATCCCACTGTGCTGGAAAGCGGGGTGGTGTTTCAGAACTACAGCCTGCTGCCGTGGCTCACCGTGTACGAGAACATCGCAGTCGCCGTCGACCAGGTGTTTCCGAACTACGCGCCAGAGAAAAAGCGCCAGCACGTGGAGAAGTACATCGCGATGGTGAACCTCACCCCGGCGCGCGAAAAACTGCCCCGGCAGCTCTCGGGCGGCATGCGGCAACGTGTATCAGTCGCGCGCGCATTGGCGATGGATCCGCAGATCCTGCTGCTCGACGAACCGCTCTCGGCGCTCGATGCGCTGACGCGCTCCACGTTGCAGGACGAAATCGAGCGGATCTGGGAGGCCGACAAGAAGACGGTCGTGCTCATCACGAACGACGTCGATGAGGCGCTGCTGCTCGCTGATCGAATCATCCCGCTCACGCCTGGACCGGGTGCAACGCTGGGCGAATCCGTCGCCGTAACGCTGGCCCGGCCGCGCGAGCGGAAGGCGCTCAATCACGATCCCGAATTCAAGCGGCTGCGGGCGCTCGTGACTAATCAGCTTCTGGGCTACGGCGAGCGCCGGAAGGCCACCGTCACCAGGAAACTTATCCTGCCGGACATCCTGCCCGAAGACCTCGAAGCGCCGCGCACCTCGCGCCGGCGGCCACTGCGGCCGCACGAGATCAAGAAGGAAGCCGTCACCGTCGGCGCCTGAACCTTGAAAAACCATGAGCGAATTCCTCGAAATCTCCCAGCTCGGCAAAGTCTATCCCACACCCAAAGGGCCCGCGGTCATTGTCGAGAACTTCGACCTGAAGATCCGCAAGGGTGAGTTTGTCACGCTCATCGGCCACTCGGGCTGCGGCAAATCCACCGTACTCTCGATGCTCGCGGGACTCACCGACGTGACGAGCGGCGGCATCATCCTTGCCGGCAAAGAGGTCACGAACGCCGGGCCGGACCGCGGCGTGGTGTTTCAGGCTCCGTGCTTGCTGCCGTGGATGACGGCGTTTGAAAACGTGATGCTCGGCGTCGATCAGGTCTATTACACCGCCGCCATCGAAGAGCGCCGGCAGATTGCCGAGTACTATCTCACGGTCGTAGGGCTGGCGGATGCGATGCACAAGAAGCCCGCGGAACTCTCGCAGGGCATGCGGCAGCGCTGCGGAATCGCGCGCGCCTTCGCGCTCTCGCCGAAGATGTTACTGCTCGACGAGCCATTTGGCATGCTCGATTCGCTCACGCGCTACGAATTGCAGGAGGTGCTGCTCGATCTGTGGCAGAAGGATCAGAAGACCGCGCTGATGGTCACGCACGACGTCGACGAAGCCCTCTTCCTGTCCGACCGCGTGATAATGATGACCAACGGGCCCGCCGCGACCGTAGGCGAGATCCTCGAGGTGAAATTTCCCCGCCCACGCTCGCGCAAACAACTGCTGGAAGACCCGGAGTACTACCGGCTGCGCGAGCAATTGATTGGGTTTCTCGAAGAGCGTTCGCACGTACGACCGCTCGCGCCGAAACGCGAGCCTTCGTCGGGCGAGCAACCGCCCCCGGAAAAGCCCAAGCGCAACCGTTTCCTCAACGTCCTCACCGCCGCCTGAACTCACCGTCACCATGCACACGATGAAAATATCCGTCCGACTTATCCTGCTTGCGCTCGCCGGCGCCGCCGTCGTTCGCGCGCAATACGCCCCGCCGCCCCCGGCGCGGCCCTTCCCTGGTTTCGCCAACGAAAAGCTGCGCGCCGAAAACGTCTACATGAGCTCGTGGGATATCGGCGCGAGCTACCGGATGCGCTTCGAAGACAAGCTCGGCGCCGGCACCACCGACGCCGGCTCGAACTGGGATTTCTCCAAGCGCGCGATCGACGACAACAACAACAGCTACCTGCTCTCGCGGTTGATGCCGCGCGTCGCCTACACGGGCAAGCGGGTCGCCTTCACCGTCGAGGCGCGGAGCAGCTACTCATTCGACGACGAACGCTTCAACGCCACCGCTGCGGGCAAAGGCCTCACCGAGCGCGATGCCGGCGTCGATTTCCACCAGGCGTTCGTCTACATCGGCAATCACAAGGAGTTTCCGCTCTCGTTGAAAATCGGCCGGCAGGAGCTCGTCTACGGCGACCAGCGGCTGATGGGCCATTTCCGCTGGGGCAACAATGCGCGCACGTTCGACGCCGCCAAGGTGCGCTGGCAGAACCCGATCTTCGGTGTCGATCTCTTCACGGGTGGCGTCGTGTACAACGACTCCAACAACCTGAACAAATCCAACTCGCAGGATCATTTCTCCGGCGCCTATTTCAATTTCCCCACGCTGCTGAAAAACGAGATTACCGAGGCGTACTTCCTCGCCCGCAATGTCGAACGTGGCATCGCCACCGACAACTGGAGCGGGATCGCCGCCCCCTTCCGCTTCCCCGGCGCTCAGGACGTCTACACCGCGGGCATTCGCGTGAAATCGAAGCCGAACGCGTATGACCCGATCGATTACGGCGTCGAAATCATGTATCAGTTTGGCAATCGCACGGCGGTCTTCCCGGCGACGACCGTCGCCGCCGCGCTCGCTGCGCCCCGACTCGAACATCGCGCACTGTCGACCGTGCTCCAAGCCGGCTACACCTGGACTGAAAGCACGCTCCAACCGCGGCTTGCGCTCATCTACAGCTATGGTTCGGGCGACCGCAACGCCGCCGACACCAAGAGCGGCACCTTCCAAAATCTCTTCCCGACGAACCACCTGTTCTACGGCTACATGGATCTGAACAGCCTGCAGAACATGCACGATATCCGGCTGGCCTATTCCATCAAGCCCACGACCACCTCGATGATCGCGATCGAGGCGCACAAGCACTCCTTGGCGAAAACCAGCGACTTCTGGTACAACGTCGCCGGCGTGCCACGGAACATCACGACCGCAGCCGTCGGCAGCGGCGGCAGCTACCGGATTAATCCCAGCTACAGCCGGCAGGTCGGCAATGAGCTCGATCTTGTCGGCGCATGGACCTTCAAGCCCTACGCCCAGATTGAGGCGGGCGCCTGCCGGTATTTCCGCGGCGACTACATCAAGCAGTCGCTGGCGGCGGTCGGCTCGAAGAACGCGAGCTACTTTTACGTCCAGTTCACGTTGAACCTGTAACGTAAGTCACAGTTCAGCCCGGCGCGGGTGCGCCACCCATGCAGCGATGAATCTAATTCATCGCTGCATTTAATTTAATTCAGCCCGTAACGACAGACGCTGGCGTGAACGCTGCTCATACGAGGTCGTTCGCGCATGAAAGTCTCTCAACTCAAGCAATCCGGCCACTGGCCCACGCTGCTGACGTCATTCCTCTACTTCGACGTCAGCTTCATGGTCTGGACGATTCTCGGCGCGCTGGGCGCACTGATCGCTCCGACCCTCGGACTGAATGCCCAGGAGAAATTCCTGATGGTCTCGACGCCGATCCTGTCGGGCGCGTTCTTGCGGATTGCGCTCAGCCTGCTGGTCGATCGGATCGGGACGAAGATGACGGGGATCCTCGCACAGCTCGTCGTCATGGCCGGGCTCGCGATCGCGTGGCGCACGGGGATTTCGAACCTCGGACAGGCGCTCGTGCTCGGGGTGGTGCTGGGCGTGGCCGGCGCCAGCTTCGCGGTCGCGCTGCCGCAAGCGGGTCGCTGGTATCCGCCACAGATGCAGGGTGTGGTGCTCGGACTCGCAGGCGCAGGCAATGTAGGCGTGGTCATCGATCACCTCCTTGCGCCGCGAATCGCCCAGGCGTGGGGCTGGCAGGCGGTATTTGGCGCGGCGCTGATTCCCCTCGCGCTCGCATTTGCGCTCTACGTGATCTTTTCGAAGGAGCCTCCCGGTCAATTCAAGCGCAAGAAGCTCTCCGACTATTTCGACCTGCTCGGCCAGCGTGATGCGCACTGGTTCTGCTTTTTCTACACGATCAGCTTCGGCGGCTTCGTGGGCCTCGCCACTGCCTTCGCGATCTATTTCCGCGACGAGTTCGGCCTCACACCGGTGAAGGCGGGCGAATTCGCGGCGTTCTGCACGCTCGTCGGCGCATTGGGCCGGCCGGTGGGTGGTGCTCTCGCCGATCGGCTCGGCGGCATCCGCGCGCTCGGCGCTTTCTACTCGGTCGCGGGCGCTGCGCTCGTGGTGGCAGCACTGTCGCACAACCTGTGGCTGTGCGGGGCGGCGTTTTTCATCGCGTCGGGCGCGTTTGGCATGTGCAACGGTTCGGTGTTCCAACTCCTGCCGCAACGCTTCGCCAAGGACATCGGTATCATGACCGGCCTTGTCGGCTGCGGCGGCGGCCTCGGCGGTTTCGTGCTCGGGATGCTGTTCGGCTGGTCGAAGGAAACGACCGGCAGCTACGTCACCGGCATCCTGTTGTTCGCCGGACTTTGCGGCGTCGCACTCGTGGGACTGAAGCTCGTGAAGGTTCGCTGGCGGACAACGTGGGGCGCGATGGCCGCGGCCCGGATTTGAAATGAGCGTCCACTCCTCCGGCCACGCGATGGCGCGCCGCACGGAGGCGGCGTGTGACGACGCGTGGTGCGTGCGGGAAAACCATGGCGTGGTCATCGCGATCGTGGCCGACGGTGTTGGCGCAGCACGCGAAGGCGGCGCAGCCGCGCGTCGCGCGGTCGAGATGCTCGCCGACTACTACTTTGCCCGACCGCGCACGTGGAGCCCGCGCCGCGCACTCGCGGAATTCACCGCGCAGATCAACCGGCATCTCTACGCCGACTCGATGGCGCAGCATGGCCAGCCCGAGCTCGCCTGCACGCTCACCGCCGTCGTGCTCGAAGACAGTCGGCTCTACGGCTGCAACGTCGGCGATTCGCCCGCGTTTCACTGGCGCTGCGGCCGGCTCGCACGGTTGTCTGAGGTACACACGCTCGCGCAACCGGGCTATGCCCATGTGCTCACCCGCGCGCTTGGCATGGAGGCGCAGGTCGAGCCGTTCCTATTCGAGGCCGAGCTCGCGCCCGGCGATCTGGTGCTGGTTTGTTCGGACGGGATCACCACCGCGCTGCCCGACGACCGCATCGCGGAGCTGCTTTCACGGCAGGCCTCGGCGCGGACGATCGTCAACGCCGCCCGTCATGCCACCGAAGACAACATCGAACTGCGCGACGATATCTGCGCGGTGGTGCTCGATGTGACGACGGAGAAATCCGGCGCGGACGCCCTGCCCAAGCGGCCACTCGAAGTCGTGCCGGTCTTGCGCGGAGAGGATCGCATTGCAGGGCACCGGTTGATCCGTCCTCTCGCCGGCAACGATCGGGTGTGGCTCGCGGAGGATGCGAGCGGCACACGCGTCGTCTTGAAATTTCCCCCGACCGACGCGCTCGACAACGAGCTGCTGAGCGAAGCGTTCGTACGCGAGGCGCGGAATGCCGTGCGGCTCGCCTCGCCCGAGTTGGTCCGCGCGTGGATTCCGGACGGCACGATGCTGCAGTGTTACGCGATGGAGTTCGTCAACGCCCCGACGCTCCGCTCCACTCTCCTTACCGGCCGGCTCGGCGTGGAGGATGCGCGCGCGCTTGGGCGTTTTCTACTGCGCGTCGGGCAGTTCCTGCTTCGGCACGATCTCGCACACGGCGACATCAAGCCCGACAACATCCTCCTGCTGCGCGAAACCAACACCGTGGCATTTCGGCTGCTCGATCTCGGGTCGGCAGCGGAATTGTTTTCCGTTACGTCCCGCGCGGGCACGCCGAGCTATCTCGCGCCGGAGCGGTTTCACGGCAGCGCGATTTCGGAACGCACAGAAATCTTCGGGATCGGCGTCACGCTGTACGAAGCGCTAACCGGAGCGTATCCCTATGGGGAAATCGAGCGGTTCCAGACGCCGCGCTTCGCGGCCCCGCGCGCCCTCACCCGCCTCAATCCCGCGGTGCCGCCATGGCTCGACTCGATCGTCCGCCGGGCCATCGACGCGGACCCCGAACGCCGCTACCAGCATTTCTCCGAGATGGCTTACGACCTCGCGCACCCGGCCAAAGTAGTGTCACACCACCGGAAGGACGCCCCCTTGCTCGAACGTAACCCGTTGCGGTTCTACAAGTCGCTTTCGCTTGTGCTGTTTTTAACCGTACTGCTCCTGCTCTTCCTTTTGCTGCGGCATTAGCATGAGCACTATTCATCATTCCGACCAAAACAATTCACCGCAGTAATCCTTCAGGCGCCATAAACTGGCACCTCGGCTGCTAAAACGGGAGCGTGTCCGTCGCGCCGATACTCAGTTCAAGCCAGCCGCCGCAGCCCTTCTCACAGGAGCAAAAGGAGTATCTTGCCGGTTTTATGGCTGGCATCAGCGCCAGCGGGCTCGCGCCCTTCGTCGGTCACACCGCGAACGGCCAGGTGACCGCCTCGCCGGCGAATGCCGCCACCGCCAATCTCGCCGCCCCAGCAACCGAAGCGACCGTGCACGGCACACCATTGGCGGATCTCTGCAAAGAGGAGCGCTGGAAGTACGACGAGAATCCGCTCGATGCGTGGGAGCGGCTGCTCAAACACGCGGAAGAAGACAAAAAGCCGGATCCGGAGCACACTTACCGCTTCAAGTCTTTCGGTCTCTTCTACGTCGCGCCGGCCCAGGACAGCTTCATGATCCGACTGCGGGTTCCAGCCTGCGAGCTGACGGCGGTGCAGTTGCATGGTATCGCCGAACTCGCGCGGGATTTTGGTGGCGGCTGTGCGCACATCACGACGCGCGGCAACCTGCAGATCCGAGAATTCAAACCACGCGACATCATCAAGGTGCTCACGCGCGTGCAGGAGCTCGGGCTCACCTCGCGCGGCGCTGGCGCGGACAATATCCGCAATATCACCGCGTCTCCGGATAGTGGATTCGCACCCGACGAATTGCTCGACGTGCGCCCCTACGCGAAGGCGCTGCATCACTACATCCTGAACCACCGCGACCTTTACGGGCTACCGCGCAAGTTCAACGTCGCCTTCGACAACGGCGGCAGCATGTCCGTGGCCGCGGACACAAACGACATCGGATTCTTTGCCGTGCGCGTCAGCGATACGTCGCTCGCAACCCAGCCTCCGGCCAACCGCCCCTCGCCCGGGATCTATTTCCGCGTGCAACTCGGCGGCATCACCGGCCATAAGGATTTCGCCCGCGACACCGGCCTGCTGGCGAAGCCGAGCGAGGCCGTGGCGATCGCCGCGGCGATGATCCGCGTGTTCAGCGAAAACGGCTGTCGCACGGATCGAAAGAAGGCGCGGCTGAAGTACCTGCTCGAAAAGTGGGGCGTGGAAAAATTTCTCGAGGAGACGCAGAAGAAACTCGCGTTTCCGTTCGTGCGGCTGCCGCTCGAAGCGTGCGAGCCGCGCCGGCCGGTCGAGAAGCACGCGTGGCTCGGCGCGCGCCGGCAGGTACAGCGCGGCTTCAACTCACTCGGCGTGGGCATTCCGGTCGGCCGGATGTCGGTGAAGCAGATGCACGCGCTTGCCGATCTCGCGACGAACTACGGCAAGGGCGAGTTGCGGCTCACCGTCTGGCAGAACCTGCTGATTCCCCACGTGCCGGATGCGTTCCTCGAAACGCTCCGACGCAGCGTGCAACGGCTGGGCTTCTTCACCGAGGCTTCGCTGGCAGCCGGCGGCGTGATCGCGTGCACCGGCAATCGCGGCTGCAAGTACTCCGCGGCCGACACCAAGGCGCATGCGGTCGCGCTGATGAAGCACCTCGAGCACCGCGCGCCCGTGGGCTCGCCGATCAACATCCACTTCACGGGCTGCCCGCACTCCTGCGCCCAGCACTACTGCGGCGACATCGGCTTCGTCGGTGCCAAGCTCGCCGATGGCAGCGAAGGCTACCACGTCGTGCTCGGCGGCGGCATGGACCACGAGCAAGGCATCGCGCGCGAGATCTTCAAGGGCGTGCGTGCCGTCGAGGTGAATCCACTCGTCGAAAAAATCCTCGTCACCTTCGAAGCGAAAAAACAGCGGGGCGAAACGTTCGCGCAATGGACGCGCCGCCACACCGCCGGGGAGCTTCAGGAATTCCTTTCTGCATGAGCAACGTTGTCCCGTTCATTCCCGACACGGCGCCCTTCTCGACCGAGCAGCGCGCATGGCTCAACGGCTTTCTCGCCGGGCTGTACTCGCGCGGCGCCCAGGCTGGAGTCATGGCTGCGGCGCAGCCGGCAGCGACGCTTACGCCGCTCACCATCCTTTTCGGTTCGCAGACCGGCACGGCGGAAGGCCTCGCGAAACGCGCGGCCAAGGAGGCCGGCAAGCGCGGCTTCGCCACGACGGTCCTCGACATGGTCCAGACGGACGCAACCAAGCTCGCGACGGAAAAGAACCTGCTGGTGATCGTGAGCACGTACGGCGACGGCGAACCGCCTGACAGCGCGAAGGCGCTGCATACCCAGCTCGCGACACCCGGCGCTGGGCTCGCGACGATCCGGTATTCCGTCTGCGCGCTCGGCGACACCAACTACACGCAGTTCTGCAAATGCGGCCAGGACTTCGACGCATTCCTCGAGAAGTGCGGCGCGACCCGGATCGCGCCGCGCGTCGAGTGTGATCTCGACTACGAGGCAAAATTCCTCGGCTGGCTCGATGCGGCGCTGGGCGCGTACGCAGCGGCAGGCGGCGAAGGAAATGTTGTCGCGGAGGCAAAGCCCACTGAGTCGGGGCACAAAGCCCCTCCTCCCGTTTCGGAATCTGGCTACTCCAAAAAACACCCGTTTCCCGCGCTCATTCTCACCTCGCGCAACCTGAATGCCGCAGGCTCCGGCAAACAGGTGCAACACGTCGAGATCGCGCTCGAAAACTCCGGGCTCATCTACGAAGCCGGCGATGCACTCGGCGTTTTGCCGCAGAATTGTCCGGAGCTGGTCGCCGAGATCCTTGGCGCACTCGGTTGCGATGGCGAAGAGGCGGTGCCCGCTCCCGACGGCAACACAACCTCGCTACGCCGGGCCCTCAGCGAGCTCTACGATCTCGGCAAACCCTCGACCGATTTGCTCACCCACTTTCCCGGCAACGGCGGCGGGACCGCGGTCGCGCTGCCGCAAATCATCGATGTGCTTCTGACGCGGGTCGACGTGAAGGTCGCTCCGGCGGATTTCGTCCGCTCGCTCCGCAAGCTGCAGCCGCGGTTGTATTCGATCGCTTCGTCGCCCAAAGCGCACTCCGGGCAGGTCCATCTCACCGTCGGCGCGGTGCGTTACGAACTGGGCTCCCGGCAGCGGAAGGGCGTGTGCTCGACCTTCCTCGCTGATCGCGTGGTCGCAGGCGAAACCCGCGTGGGTGTGTTTGTGCACACGAACAAGGCCTTCCGTCCACCCACCTCCGGCGACGCGCCGATGATCATGGTGGGCCCCGGCACGGGCATCGCGCCGTTCCGCGCGTTCCTGCACGATCGGCGCGCCGGTGGGGCGAAGGGAAAGAACTGGCTCTTTTTCGGTGACCAGAAGTCCGCAACGGACTTCCTGTACCGCGACGAGATCGTGGCGCTGAAGAACGACGGCTTCCTCACCCGGCTCGATCTCGCCTGGTCGCGCGACCAGCAGGAAAAGGTGTACGTGCAGAACCGGATGATCGAACACGCCGCCGAACTCTACGCCTGGCTCGAGGCCGGGGCGCATTTCTACGTCTGCGGCGATGCCTCGCGGATGGCGAAGGATGTCGATGCCGCGCTTCACACCGTGGTCGAGCGCGCGGGCGGAAAAACTCCCGAGCAAGCCGCCGCCTATGTGCAGGCGCTGAAAACGGCGAAGCGATACTGTCGCGACGTTTACTAACCGCCGTGCTCGCTTCGCGCGAAAATTTTCCGCTGCTCGACGAACTTCTGGCCGAGCAGCAGCGGCTCGACACGCCCGTCGCCCGCTTTTCTGCTGCGCATGAATCCGGCTCATACGCGGAGCTCAAGCCCCAGCTCATTCCGCTGACAGCGCCCCGGCCCGGCGAACAATACGCTTTCGAGGTCGATCTCGATTCTTGCACGGGCTGCAAGTCGTGCGTCGCGGCATGCCACTCGCTCAACGGACTCGACGACGACGAAACTTGGCGCGATGTCGGTCTGCTCGTCAGTCCGAGTCGCGCACATCCTTTCACGCAGACCGTCACAACCGCCTGTCATCACTGCGAGGATCCGGCCTGCCTCAACGGCTGCCCGGTGCTCGCATACGAGAAGGATCCGCTAACCGGAATCGTCCGGCATCTCGATGATCAATGCATTGGCTGTAGCTACTGCATCCTGAAGTGCCCGTACGATGTGCCGAAATTTTCCTCGCGACTCGGCATCGTGCGGAAATGCGACATGTGCCACGGGCGGCTTGCACACGGCGAGGCGCCCGCCTGCGCGCAGGCCTGCCCCACCCATGCGATCAAGATCGTGACAGTCGCGGTGACCGCTCCGGCCGCGCGCGAAACGCCGCCGAGCTTCCTACCGACGGCGCCAGATCCGAGTTACACGCGTCCGACGACGCGGTATGTCACGCAGCGCGCCTTTCCGGAGCGGATCGTCGCAGGCGATGCCACCACGCTCGTCCCACAACCACGGCACTGGCCACTCGCCGTCATGCTTACCCTGCTGCCGGTCGCGGTAGGATTCGCACTTGCGGGCCGGCCGCTGCTCTCGTGGGTTGCGGGCGCGGCGGGACTCGGGGCGAGCGTCTTCCACCTCGGCCAGCCACGGCGCGCGTGGCGGATTTTTCTCGGCTGGCGCAAGAGCTGGCTCAGCCGCGAAGCGCTCGTGTTTGGCGTATGGTTCAGCGTGGCGAGCGCCGCGCTGATGATGCCACGGCTCCTACCCGCAAGCGCGGCGCTGGGCGTGCTCGGCTTGGTTTGCTCGGCAATGATCTACGTGGATACGCGGCGGCATTTCTGGCGCGCAGCCCAGACATTCCCGCGGTTTTTCGGCACAACCGCCTTGGTGGCGCTCACGAGTCTCGCTCCGATGGCAGCGGCCATCCTGTTGATCATGAAACTCGGCTGGGAGTCGCGCACACGATTCGACGGCAGCATCTCAGCGCGACTGCAACGCGGTCCGCTGGCGGCAGCCACCGCCTGGCGCGACGGGCTCGGGCTGACGGCGGCGATGCTGCTGCTCACGGTGCCGGGCTGGTGGGCGCTGGCGCTGCTCATCGCCGGAGAATTCGCCGAGCGCGTACTCTTTTTCCGCGCGGTCGACGCCCCTAAAATGCCGGGAATGCCCTCCGCATGAGCTCCGTAGTCGATGAATTGCTGCACGCGCGCACTGGGCCGATGACGGCCGACATGGTGCTGCATCCCTCCGATTTTGGCTTGGGGCGGATGCCTGCACGGCTAAACCCCAAGGCGACCACCACGGCGATCTGCGGGTTTTGCAGCACGGGCTGCTCGCTGAAGATTCACCTTAATGAGTCCGGCGAGGCGATCAATCTGACCGCAGATCCCGACTACCCGGTAAATCGCGGCATGGCGTGCCCGAAAGGTTGGGAAGCGCTCACTCCCCTTGCGGCGCCCGATCGCGCGACAACGCCGCTGCTACGCGACGCCGCCTCAGGTGAGCAGGCGCCCGTTTCCTGGCATCGGGCGCTCGCGGCGTTTACGGAAAATTTCAAACGGATCCAGGAAAAGCACGGCCAGCATGCGATCGCGTTCCTGAGCACCGGCCAGATCGTCACCGAGGAGATGGCGCTGCTCGGCGCACTCTTCAAATTCGGGATGGGCGGGCTGCACTGCGATTCCAACACGCGGCAGTGCATGGCGACCTCACACGTCGCGTACAAACAGTCGTTCGGGTTCGACGCACCGCCGTTCACCTATGCGGATTTCGAGGAAAGCGACGCGCTAATTTTCATCGGCGCGAATCCCTGCATCGCCCACCCGATCATGTGGCAGCGCGTGATGGCGAACCGGCGCAGCCCGGAAATCGTCGTCGTCGACCCGCGAGCCACGGAAACCGCGCAAGCAGCCACGCTGCATGTCGCGCCGTATCCGAAGAGCGATCTCACATTGCTGTATGGTCTCGCTCATTTGCTCATCGAGCGCGGCGCGGTGAAGCGAGAGTTCGTCCGGGAGCACACGAACGGGTTTGAGACCTTCGAGGCATTCGTGCGCGACTTCACGCCCGAGAGAGTGGCGAAAGACACCGGCCTCGCGGAGGAAACCCTGCATCGGCTCGCCACGATTATCGCGGAGCGGGAGCGGGTTTCGTTCTGGTGGACGATGGGCGTCAACCAAAGCCACGAAGCCACGCGGACCGCGCAGGCGATCATCAATCTCGCGCTGATGACTGGAAACATCGGCCGGCCGGGCACGGGTGCGAACTCGATCACCGGGCAGTGCAACGCGATGGGATCCCGGCTGTTTGGTAACGCGACCTCCCTGCTCGGCGGTTACGATTTCACGGATGCCGAGGACCGGGCGCACGTCTCGCGCGTGATTGGTGTTGAGGCGCAGCAGATCCCCGACCGGACCGGGTATGCATATGATCAGATTCTTGACGCGATTGAGCGCGGGGAGATTCGCGGGCTTTGGGTAATCGCGACCAATACCGCGCACTCGTGGATCAACCAGAGCCGCGCACGGGAGATTCTGGCCAAGCTCGATTTCCTCGTCGTGCAGGACATGTACACGACCACCGAGACGGCGCGACTCGCCCACCTCGTGCTACCCGCGGCCGGTTGGGGAGAAAAAGACGGCGTGCTCATCAATAGCGAGCGGCGGCTCGGCGTCGTGAAGAAGGTCGCGCGCGCTCCGGGCCTGGCACTGAGCGACTTCTCGATCTTCAAGCTGGTCGCAGAGGCTTGGGGCTGCGGCGACATGTTTCGTGCGTGGCGGTCGCCGGAGGCAACATTTCAAATCTTGAAGGAGCTTTCGCGCGGACAGCCGTGCGATTTCAGCGGGATTCGAGACTATGCACAGATCGAAGCCGTCGGAGGAATCCAGTGGCCGCTGGCCGCCGCCGATGTCCCCGAGAGTCCGTCACCAGTGGCTGATAGCCAATGGACTCCCACCATGCGGGAGCGGCGCCTCTTCGCTGACGGACGGTTCTTTCACGCCGATGGGCGGGCGCGGTTTCTCTTCGATCCACCCCGGCCAATGCCGGAACGACCGGATGCAGCGTATCCGTTTTTGCTCATCACCGGACGAGGATCGTCGGCGCAGTGGCATACGGGATCGCGAACGGATAAGAGCGCCGTGCTGCGCAAGCTGGCACCGACGGTGCTCACGCTGGAGGTTCACCCGACCGACGCGGATCGGCTCGGAATCAGCGGTGGAGATAGCGTGAAGGTGTTTTCACGGCGCGGAGAAGCGCAGGCGGTGGCGGTCGTGACCGCAACGGTTCAGCCGGGGCAGGTGTTCATGCCGATGCACTTTCCGGCGGTAAATCAATTGACGCATGCGGCGTTCGATCCGCATTCGCGGCAGCCGGCGTACAAGGCGTGTGCGGTGGCAGTGCGACGGGGTAGCTAATCACTCAGCGTCCCCTCAAATATAATACATCTCGCCCGTGCTCTTGTTGGCGAGCTGGTTGAGGGTGTAGCTCTTGGTTTTCTCGACGAGGTGCTTGTTGATCTCGTCCCAGATCTGCTTGAGGCGGCGGCCGCTGCGGCCCTGGAAGTTGCCGCTGAGCTGCAGGCAACTGCCCTCGACCGCGGTGAGGATGTCGTAGAGCGAGATTTCTTCGGGCGCGCGGGCGAGGGTATAGCCGCCTTGGTTGCCCCGGCGGCTGGTCACCAGGCCGTAGTTGCGCAGCTTGCCGAGGATCTGGGCGAGGAAGTTCGCCGGGACCACTTCGGTCTCCGCGAGGCGGTCGATCTGGCCAAGCTCGCCAGTGCCGTGCAGCCGCGCGAGTTCGGCCATCACGCGGCAGGCATAGTCGACTTGAACCGATATTTTCACGCGAAGATCAGATCACGTAGTCGCCGTTTTCAGACTTCACGGTCTCACGCGGCGGCTGGAGCATGCCGGCGGCGACCGTGGCGTTGGTGCCTTGTTCGATGAGGATGAACGAACCGGTAAGCCGGTTGGAGGCATAGCCGTCGAAGACGAGCGGCTTGGCGGTGCGGAGGCGGATCTCGCCGATGTCGTTCACCGCGAGTTCGGCCGGCTTCTCCTCGGTGTCGAGCGTCGCCATGTTGAGCTTGTTCACCAGATCGGTGACGACGCACTGCACGGTCTGCGTGGTGTGCTTGAGGAAGTACCGCTTCCCCGGCTGCAATGGGCGCGTGTGCATCCAGCAAATTTCGGCGTGGACCTCGCTCAGGTAGCCGGGCGGCTGCTCGTAACCGATAAGCATGCTGCCACGGCTGATGTCGATATCGTGCTCGAGCACGAGCGTGACCGACTGCGGGCAGAAGGCTTCCTGGACGGGACCGTCGTAAGTCCAAATCTGCTTCACCGTCGTCACCATGCCGGCGGGCAGCGCGAGGATCTTCTGACCCTGGCGCACGATGCCACCGGCGATCTGGCCGCTGAAACCGCGGAAATCGTGCAGCGCGGCATCGGTGGGATTGTTCGGGCGGTTCACCCACTGCACCGGGAAACGAAGGGCCTGGAGATTCCAGTCGCTCGCGATGTGCACCGTTTCGAGGTGGCCGAGCAAAGTCGGGCCGGAGTACCAAGGCGTATGCTTCGACGCTTCGACGACATTGTCGCCATTCAGCGCGCTCATCGGAATGAACTTCACGTCCTTGATGTCGAGCCGCGGCAGGAATTCCTCGAACTCCGCGCGAATTTCCATGAAGCGTTTCTCGCTCCAATCGACGAGGTCCATCTTGTTGACCGCGACGACCAGGTGCGGAATCCGTAGCAGTGACGCGATCGCCGTGTGGCGGCGGCTCTGTTCGATCACACCGGTACGCGCATCGACGAGCACGATGGAGAGATTCGCCGTGGAGGCGCCCGTCACCATGTTGCGCGTGTACTGCACGTGGCCGGGAGTATCCGCGATGATGAAGCGGCGACGCGGCGTAGCGAAGTACCGATAAGCGACATCGATGGTGATGCCCTGCTCGCGTTCGGCGCGAAGGCCGTCGGTGAGATTGGCGAGATTGATCTGGCTGCCCCCGGTGATATCGGCGGAACGCTCGAGCGCCTCGATCTGATCTTCCATCAGCGATTTCGAGTCGTACAGGAGCCGGCCGATCAAAGTGGATTTGCCGTCATCGACACTTCCACACGTATTGAAACGCAGGATATCGATCGGGACATTGGGTGCTACAGGTGACATGACTTCGTCAGAAAAAAACATTTTAGCCTGAATATTTCACACCTCTGGGTGTGAAATATTCACCCGGTGGGCCGACTTTGTCGGGGCTAACCGCGACAAAGTCGCTCCGGCCAAAGGCCGGACGGATTGCTTGCTGAAAATATGTTTCATTGGTGTGAGAAATCCGGGTTAGAAATAACCCGCCTTCTTCCGATCTTCCATGGCGGCTTCGGAGGCTTTGTCGTCGGCGCGGGAGCCGCGTTCGGTCACGCGGGCGGCGGCGATTTCGGCGATGATATCTTCCGTATTGGTTGCGGGCGACTCGACCATTCCGGTGCTGATGATGTCACCAATGGTGCGGACGCGCACGACGAGTTCGCGGACTTCCTCATTCGGCTTCGGCGGCATGAGATCGTTCACGGGCAGCCACTGGCCACCGCGGCGGACGCACTTGCGGCGATGGCTGAAATAGATCGTCGGCACTTCCAGCTTTTCGCGTTGGATGTACTCCCACACGTCCATCTCCGTCCAGTTGCTGAGCGGAAAAACCCGCATGTTTTCGCCGGCGTTGAGCCGGCCGTTGTAGAGATTCCAGATTTCCGGCCGCTGGTTCTTCGGATCCCACTGGCCGAAGCTGTCGCGGAAGCTGAAGAAGCGCTCCTTCGCGCGAGCCTTTTCCTCGTCCCGACGGGCGCCTCCAATACAACAGTCGAAGCGAAACTCCTCGATCGCGGAAAGGAGCGTCGGAATTTGCAGCTTGTTGCGGCTGATTTCCCCCGGCGCGGGAACGGCGATACCCTTCGCAATCGCGTCCTCGACGCGGCGGATGATAAGCTTCGAGCCGAGCTGCTTCGCGCGACGATCCCGGAAATCGTTCAACTCGGGAAAGTGATGTCCCGTGTCGACGTTGAGCAGCGGCATGGGAATGTCTGCCGGGCGAAACGCCTTTTCCGCGAGCCGCAGCAGGCAGATGGAGTCCTTGCCGCCCGAGAACAGTAACGCGGGGCGTTCGAATTCGCCCGCGACTTCGCGCATGATGTGAATCGCCTCGGTTTCGAGATGCTGGAGATGGTCGAGATGGTAGCTGATCATGGTCGCAGCGTTCAGCGCTTCTCCCCGGCGGCGACGGCTTGCTTGCCCCATGAGGCGTGCAGGCCGCATTCGCGTTTCTCGTCCGCCTTCGCGGGATCAAAGTAGTCCCACTCGTTGGGGAGCTGGTGCTTTTCGAGATACGCGTCCATGTCAGCGTCGCTGAAATAGAAGAACGGACTGACCTTGAGCGCGCCGAAGTTTTCGTCGTGCGACACGATGTCGAGACCGGCGCGATTCGGGTTCTGGACCTTGCGGAGCGCAGTAATCCAGACCTTGGGCGCGAGTTCCTTCATGCCCCGTTGAAACGGCTCCAGCTTCATCACCGCGCTGAACTTCTTCAGGCCGGCCTCGTCCTCGGTCGTCGGAATCGGGCCGTGGATCGCATCGCGATGCGCGGCGGTCATCTTCGGAACATAGGGCTTCAAGTTCAGCTTGAACCGCTCCCGCAGGGCCTCGGCGTGCTTGTAGGTCGCGGGGCGGTTGTAGCCGTGGTCGACCCAGAGCACCGGCATGGCGGGCTGGACTTGGGCGACGGCGTGAATGATCGCGGCCTCGTACGGGCGGAAGTTGGTGGAGACGATGGCGCAGCCTTCGGCGCGGGCGACGGCCCAGCGGACGATGTCCACGGGCGACTTGCCGCGCAGGTCGGCGTTCCAACGAGTGAGTTCGGCGGAGGTCATTTAGCGGAAGGAAATTGGTTCGCGTTGCGTCGGAACGTGGTTCTTGATCAACAGCTTTGACGAGAAACTAGACATGACACCAAGAATGCTTGCAGCTCTGTGATAATAGGTAAAGTGTTAAAGGCGTCATATTGAGTAAAGATGTCAACTTTGAGCCAAAGTTCCAACCAGCAACCTTTTCGCCACGAAAAACGGCGGGCACTGGCGCGTTCATTGCTGAGGGCCGTGCGATGACATCGCTTCATTCCAGCTTCTCGCCGACGGGCATCGTTTATCTGGTGGGCGCAGGCCCGGGAGATCCAGAATTGCTCACGGTCAAGGCCGTCCGGCTCATCAAGGAAGCAGATGCCATCGTCCACGACTACCTCGTGGCGCCGGCGATTCTGGCGCTCGCACGGCCGGAGGCGGAGCGGGTTTTCGTCGGGAAAAAGGGTGGCGGATTCTGCTGCCCCCAGCGCGACATCGAAAGCCACCTGCTGCGGCTCGCGCGCGAAGGGAAAAAAGTCGTGCGCCTGAAGGGCGGCGATCCGTTTGTATTCGGGCGGGGCGGCGAGGAAGCCGAGGCGCTCGTGGAGGCAGGCATTCCCTTTGAGATCGTGCCCGGAGTGACCTCCGCGCTGGCAGCCGCCGCCTACGCCGGCGTTCCCCTCACCCATCGAGCGCACAGCTCGGCGGTGGTTTTTCTCACCGGCCACGAGGATCCCAACAAGCCCGATTCGGCAATTCATTGGGAAGATTACGCGACGCTTGGCGCTACGATCTGCGTATACATGGGCATGAAGAATCTCGAGACAATCGCTCGCCGGCTCCAGGCCGGCGGTCTCGCCGCCGAGACGCCCGTGGCCATCGTCCAATCGGCGACCACCGGCGAGCACCGGCAGATGGTCTCCACCCTCGAAAAGGTCGCGCTGGAATCGGAGCACGCCGGGTTCGGCGCACCGGCCATCATCGTCATCGGCGAGGTGGCCGCGCTCGCCGACAAGCTCGGCTGGTTCGCCCGCCAGACCGCGGGCGTTGCGTCATGAAAGTAGTACTGATCGACAACGGCTCGCTGGAGCCCGCCGCGCATCGCAATCTGCGTGCCCTGGCGGTGGCGATCTCGGAGCGCGTGGGCGTGGAGGTTCATGCAGTATCGTGGAAGCACAGCGATCGAATTCCGGCGAATAATACCGCTAAAATTCCTTCGCCCCGCGCCTGGACCCTGCGCCCGTTCATCACGGAGCAGTTCGCCCGGGGCGAACGCGATTTCGTCTTTGTCCCTTTCTTCATCAGCGCACAAGGGGCCATCGGTTCGGCGTTGCGCGCCGATCTCGATTCCCTTCAGCAATCGCTCGGCGCCTTCGAAGTAACTTTTACCGAGGGGCTCGCCGCCCGTGGGGCAATTCCCTTGATTGTCGCCAGCCGGATTCGCGAGACCATCGCCCGGCACTTTCTTCACCGCCCCGCCGTCATCGTGGTCGACCACGGCGGCCCATCCGCGAGCTCAGCCGCGCTGCGAAACGAGCTCGCCGCGCAGATTCAGCGCGAACTCGGCTCGGGAATCGGCCCGCTCGCAGCCGCCTCGCTCGAGGGCGAGGAGTACCCGCACAACCACCCGTTGCTCGCCGCTCAGCTCAACGCCCCCGGTTTTAACCAGGGCGATGTGATTATCGCCCCCTTATTTTTGGCGCCCGGGCGCCATGCGGGGCCGGAGGGCGATCTCGCGCAAATCGCTCGTGCCGCCGAAGATCGAGCGGGGGCGGCGCCAGATTCGCCTTTGCGTTGCCACTTCACGGGGCTCGTCGGCACCCACCCGCTCGCGGCGGATGCCCTCACGGAGGCCTTGCGCACCACCCTTTCCACTCTTCACGCTCAACCTTTCGCATGAGTTCCACGACTGAAACGATCACGATCCCGGTACCCGAAAAGCCGCTCCACAAGAACGAGCAGCTCAAGGCGGAAAGCCACTGGCTTCGCGGCAACATCCTCCGCGAGCTGGCCGACACGACCACTGGCGCCGTGGCGGAGGACAGCACGCAGCTCATGAAATTCCACGGCGTCTACCAGCAGGACGACCGGGACGTGCGCAACCAGCGCCGCAAGGAGAACAAGGAGAAGGCGTTCATTTTCATGGCCCGCGTGCGCACGCCGGGCGGTGTGGTACAGCCGCAGCAGTGGCTGGAGCTCGACAAGCTCGCCGACTCCCATGGCAACGGCACGCTCAAGCTCACCACGCGCCAATCGTTCCAGTTTCACGGCGTCGTGAAGGGCAGCCTCCGCCCGCTGATCCAGCAGATCAACGTGGCCGCCCACCTGAATACCAAGGGCGCGTGCGGCGACATCAACCGCGGCGTCATGTGCAATCCCAACACCGACGAGTCGGTGCTGCACAGCCAGGTCTGGCCGGTGATGAAGGCCGTCAGTGATCACCTGCTGCCCCGCACCCGCGCGTATCACGAGCTGTGGATCGAGGACAAACTCGTCGACGGCGGCGAGCCCGAGGAAGAGCCGATCTACGGCAAGACCTACCTCCCCCGGAAATTCAAAATCGTCTTCGCCGTGCCGCCGAGCAACGACGTCGATGTCTACGCGCACGACCTCGGCTTCATCGCGATTGCGGATGAGACCGGTAAGAAGCTCATCGGCTTCAACGTCACCGTCGGTGGCGGGCTCGGCATGTCACATAATCAGATCGAGACCTACCCGCGTCTCGCCGACGTGCTGGGCTTCTGCACCGTCGAGCAGGCCGTCGACGTCGCGGAAAAGGTCGTCACCGTGCAGCGCGATTTCGGTGACCGCGTCGACCGCAAGTTTGCCCGCTTCAAATACACCATCGCGAACCGCGGGCTCACGTGGTTCCGCAATGAGCTGGAGCGCCGGCTCGGCTACCGGCTGACGGCGCCTCACCGTTTCGAGTTCACCACGACGGGCGACCGCTATGGCTGGACGCAGGGCGACAACGGCAACTCGCACTACACGCTCTTCCTCCAGAGCGGCCGCGTGCGGGACACCGCCGACTACAAGATGAAGACGGGCCTCCGCGAAATCGCGAAGGTGCACAAGGGCGACTACCGGCTCTCCGCGAACCAGAACCTGATCATCGCGAACATCTCCCCGGCGGAACGTCCGCGGATCGAGGCGCTGTTGCGCGAATACAAATTCGACACCGCCAACAACGCGAGCGGGCTGAAGCTCAACTCGATGTCGTGCGTGGCGCTGCCGACGTGCGGCCTCGCGCTGGCCGAGAGCGAGCGCTACCTGCCCGAGCTGGTGAAGATGTTCGAGACGGAACTGGAAGCCGCGGGCCTCCGCGACGACGCGATCACCCTGCGCATCACCGGCTGCCCGAACGGCTGCGGCCGCCCCTCGCTCGCCGAGATCGGCCTCGTGGGTCGTTCGCCGGGCAAATACAACTTGTACCTCGGCGCGGCCTTCAACGGCTCACGCTTCAACGTCTTGTACAAGGCGTCCGTCCCCACAGCCGAGCTCCTGCCGCTGTTGGGCCCGATCTTCAAGCGCTACGCCACGGAGCGCACGCCCGGTGAACGCTTTGGGGACTTCGTGATCCGCATGGGTTACGTGAAGCCGACCTATACGCCGCACGACTTCCACGAAGCGAAGGCCGCGGTAGTGACCAAGGGCGAGCAGATCTGAGGCTGAGTCATTCACTCTGTAGGCGGGGTGCCCTCACCCCGCGGCTTTAGGCATGCGCTACCGGAAATCCGCGGGGTGAGGCATTCCGAAGCGATTGCCGAAATCCGCTTAAAAAAAGAGGGCGGACCGCCTACCCCTAAGCGGTCCGCCCATTGCTTTCTTACTTACCCCAATTCTCCACCGCTAGGCGGAGGAGAAAATCTAAAGTTTCACTGTCTCAAGAAAGCCAGCTTCGCCAAGAGTTCCAGTCGCAGACGCATTTTTTCGCAGAGTTTTTCAAGATCTGCTTTCCGTTCGCCCACGGGCGTTTCCACTACGCGATTATACGTATTCCGACGGGGGAGCCTTCTTCTTCGGTTTCGGCTCCGTCCACAGCCGAATCAGCAGCTCGGCTAGGTTGCGCATGCTGGTCCGTTGCAGCCCTTCCGTGCGGGCTGCCTCCTTGAAAGGAGAGGCCACCGCGCTGCGTTCTTCGTAGTAGCGCCACAGCTCGGCCTCGAGCCGGGTTGATGCAACATGGTCATCCCCTGTGGCTTTCGTGACCGCCTGAAACTTTCCCTGCCAGTAATGTCTCTCTTCAGGGTGACGCTGCAAATAATCGAACACCCGCTGCTCGCAACGATTCAGACTCATGCGCGCAACGTGTGGTCCTACCCACGAAAAACAACTGCAAAAGCCACGCCCCACGAAGGCGTTGCATTTAACTTCTGACCATGGATAACCTGCCTCCGCACAACAACACACCGTCCGCAACCACCTCTCCCACCATGTGGCAAAAATTCAAAGAGCAAATCCCTGCTGTGATCCTCACCGCGTTGCTCGTCGTTGGTGGAGCGTTCTGGCTCCACAAACAGACGGTGCTCGACATGGCCGTTAAGCAGACGGCCGAACTCGCGCCTCTCCGTGACTCCAACGACGCCCTCAAGGCCGCGTCCGAGGAGAATCGGAAGCAGATCGAGTCGACCAACAAGCTCCTCCGCGATGCGATCGCGAAACGCGAAGCGGACATGTTCCGCACCGATGAGGAGCTCCAGAAGCTCAACACGGAGCGGATGGACGCGCTCGCCGAGGTGATCGCGAAGAAGATTCAACCCTACAACCCGCTGCCGAAGTCCCCCGAGGAAGCGGAGAAGCTGCAGAACGAGAACATCGACAAGGTCTCGGGCAAGATGGCCGATCGCATCCAGCCGATCTTGGCGGAGATGTCGCGCGATCAGAATCTCACCCGCGACTCGATCGCGAAGTACAGTCAGCGCATTTCGGATCAGGTCGGCAACGTGCTGACGGCCGAGCTCGCGAAGAACCAGCAGCTCAATAACAATCTGCAAGCGACCCAGGCCGCCGCGCAGGATGCCATGAAGCTCTCGCACGAGATCACCGCGCTGTACCTGAGCTCCTTCAAGGATCAGGGCCTCATCACCCGCCTCCTCACGCTGCCGGCGAATGTCGTGAAAGACGCCGCCAGCATGAGCATCGTAAACAGCAGCGATCGCAAGAAGATCGAGGAGCAGCTTCTCACCCGCATGGGCGAGATCGAGAAGCGGCTCGCCGAGTTGCAGGGCCAGGCCCCGGCAATGCCGAATACCACGGCGCAGCTGAGCTCGCCGACGCGCCCGCCGGAAGCGGCGAAGTAAGCGGCGTATTCAGATTCTAGATTCTCAAGCCACGCGGCCTGCCCGCGTGGCTTTTTTGTTTGCTGGTAGGGACGCCTCTCCTTGGCTCGCCGTAGCCCTGTGCGAAGGCGGCCGAGGCGTCCGTCAGGACATTCGCACCTAGGGACACCTTCTCGGACGGTCCAAACGCCCCCCTCCCTTTTCCATTGCCACCCCCCGCCAAACCTCGCGCTACTTTGCCCATGCACCCCCTCCGCTTTACCCCTCTCGCGGCCCTCGCTGCCCTCACTTTTGCCCTGACGGTTTCCGCCGCGCCCCACCTCGCCGGCGTGGGCGCCGCGATGCAGGCGATGATCGAGAAGAACGAAGTCGCCGGCGCCGTCACCGTCGTCATCAACAAGACTCAGACGCTGCACCTTGAGAGCACCGGCTTCGCCAACGTCGCGGAGAAGAAGCCGATCTCGCCCGAGAACCTTTTCTGGATCGCCTCGATGACCAAGCCGATCACCGGCACCGCGATCATGATCCTGCAGGACGAGGGCAAACTCAATGTCACCGACCCGGTCGCGAAATACATCCCCGAGTTCGCCAACCTGAAGACCCCTTCCGGCAAGCCCGCCAACCTCACTATCACACAGATCCTCACGCACACTTCGGGTCTGGGCGAAGCCACGGGACCCGCAGCGGCCAAAGCCCGCACGCTCACCGATCTCGTCCCCGTCTGGCTCGCCGCACCGATGCAGTACGAGCCCGGCGAGAAGTGGAAGTACACGCAATCGGGCATCAATCTCGCCGGCCGCATCGTCGAGGTCGTCAGCGGCATGACCTTCGATGCGTTTCTCCAGAAGCGGCTCTTCGATCCGCTCGGCATGAAGAACACGACCTTCTACCCGACCGCCGAGCAGCACGCGCGCATCGCGACCGGCTACGCGAAGAACAAAGACACCGGCAAACTCGAGGCCGTCCCGCCCCGCGCGGACTACGACGGCGCGCGCAACAAACCGCCTCAGGGCAACGGCGGGCTCTACTCGACACCCACCGACTACGCCCGCTTCTGCCAGATGCTGCTCAACCGCGGCACCCTCGACGGCAAACGCATCCTCAGCGAGAAGGCCGTCGGCGTGCTGTCCTCCGTGCACACCGGCAGCATCCCCACCGGCTTCTTCCAGGCCGAAACGTATGGGAAACGTGGAGACAACTACGGCTGGGGCATCGGCACCTGCATCCTCCGCACGCCGCACGAGGGTCTCGCCGCGATGCTCTCGCCCGGCACCTACGGCCACGGCGGCGCGTGGGGCACGCAGGCCTGGATCGATCCCGTGAAAGGCGTCGCCTACCTGCTCTTCGTGCAGCGCTCGAATTTCCCCAACAGCGACGCCAGCGACGTCCGCCGCGCCTTCCAGGAAGCCGCCGCCACCGCCCTCGCGAAGAAGACGTGACGGTGGAGACGGTTGGATTGTTGTAGGCGGGGTGCCCCCACCCCGCGGGCTATTAGCCTCGAATGCAGGCAACTGTAGGGGCGCAGTCTTGCTGCGCCCTTCGTACCGTCCGCACGTTCTCCGCCCCCGCAAAAACGCTTTCAACTGTCAAAGAACGGCGCGTCCACGTAGCCGCGTCCATTAAGACGCGGTCAGTAAGATCGGCTACTCGCTACCCACTACCCGCTACTCGCTACTTCCCCTCGCCGCCCCTCACCCACTGCACATCCAGCAACCACCCGCGAAACTGCGGCCCGCACGTCGTCCCAAACGGATTCCCCCCAATCGCTTCGCGGCCCGGAGCGAAGTCGAAGCACACCTGCCGCGTGCGCATCACCTCGCGTCCGTCCACGCGCACGATCACATCCCCCGTCGCCTCGCGCCCAAACTTTTCCGGACTGAACGCCGGCAGCTCGATCTCGACGACGTTACCTTCGCGCGCGGGCTGCACGACCTCCGACTCCACGACGCACGTGGCATAGTTTTCGTACACAAACTTCAGCCCGCCCCCTTCCGCCGCGCGCACAAACAAAATGCTCGACCGATAATGCGCACCCACCGCGAACAGCGGCTCGCCCTCCTCGTGCAGGCGATCGGGAAAAATCACGCGCATCCGCAACACACCGCCGCGCGGCGCTTCCGGCCCGACCAGCGCGACCGGGCCAATCTCATCTTCGCGGAAAAGCCGCGTGCTCATGCTGCGCAGCTCGCCCGAAAAATCCGTGCCCATCGCGCCGCCCGCGGCCAGTCCGCGCGGATGCGGCGGCACCCCGAGCCCCAGCGCCCGCCCGCCGCTGAACCACACCGCGACCGCTGATCGCTCGCGAAATTCCTGCGTCCGCCGCAGCCCGCTGATCCAGCGATCCGTCGGCCCATATAGCGTCGGCAATTGCACCTCCACCCCGTGCGTGTGATTCGGCTCCCACTTCAATAGCCGCCCCCACGCGATCGCCGCGTCGTCCCGCGCGTAGCCAAACCGAATCAACTGCTCGCCCGTGTGCTCGACGACGATCCGTTCGCGCGCCCGCGGATCCGCGGCCTGCCAGAATGTCTCCACCGTGCCGACGGGCTTGGGCTGAAACCGCACCTTGAGCTCCCGCGGCCCCTCCACCATCCCCGCCCAGCGGCCGAGATGCGACAGCGCCGTGTTCGTCACGCGGTCGAGCCGCTGCCAGCGATCGGGCGCGCTGCGCCGCATCGATCGGCCGTGATAATCGACCGACAGCAGCCCGCCGATCACCACCGTCACGCCACCCACGATCACCGCCACCGTGGCAAACGATCTCCGCCACCCCATCCGCTGCGTCGCACGCTCCAGTCCCAGCAGCCCGCAGCCCGCGAGCACGATCAGCACCACCGCAAAATCCGTCTGATACCGCGCGCAGGTGCCGAAAAAGCTGTTCAGCAGCAGCAGCACCGGCACGGCGTAGCCCGCGAGACACGCCACCGTCGCCGTCCACGCCCGCGCTGGGTCCCGCTCGCGATTTCGCCCCGCCAGCGGCAGCCCCAGCAGAAACCACACGAACGGCAGCGTGGCCGCGATGCCGCACACCTCTTCCGTGCCAAAGTGGCCGATCGGCAGGTTGCTCTCATCGCCCCACGCCAGCGTAAACGGAAACTCCCACGTCCATTTCAACGGCTGAAAGAAATACACCGCGAAATCATGCGGGATGAACCGCCAGGCGAAATGCGTGAGCTTTCCTTCGTACGCGCCCGAGAGCTGATAGTGTTGCCCAAACTCGAGGATATTCCCGAACCGCGCAAAGTTGTGCGCCATCAGCGCCAGCCCGCACGCGCCGAGCGGAATCGCCCCCGCGATCCACATTTTCCACCACACGCGCCCCGGCCGCGCCTCGCGCCACGCCAGCCAGATCGGCGCCAGCAACAGCGGCCCGGCCAGCAGGCACGTCGGCCGCGATCCCACCGCCAGCCCGAGGCACAGCCCCGCCGCCGCCATCGCGAGGTGCGGCCGTTTCCCATGCATCGCCCAATAACTCGCCGCCACCGCGAGCATCGTAAACGCCACGCCGCCCGCGATCGGTAGCTCCCAGATCATCGGCCGCTGCACCAGCGCGAGCAGGTGCGTGCCAAACCCAATTCCCAGGATGCCCAGCGGTGCCATCACCACCGAGCTCGCCGGAAAATACCGCCTCCGGATCGCCAGCCACAGCCCGCTCGCCGCCAGAAACGCCAGCACCGCGAAGATATACGTTGCCGTGCCCATGTACATCTCGCCCCCGGTCAGCAGCCTGTACGGCAGCATGAGCACCGCCGCCGGCGTCACGCCGAAGTAGAGATAGTAGTGCCCCTTGAAATACGTCGCATCCCCCAGCTTGTACGGCCCGTTCTGCGCCGGGTCGTACGGATCTGCGAGCGCCAGCAGCTCCGGCGCCGGCGCCTTGTCCATGTAGAGATGCCCCTTCATCCAGCCGCGCACGAGCAGCCGGTAGTAGTCGAGATCGCCCCAGTTCGAAAACCCGTTGTTCGCCGACACCGTCCAGGCGAAAAACCAGATCACGAACCCCAGCGCCGCCACGACCAAAACCGCCTCGACCCGCGACATCCGCCCCCCTCCCGGCGCCCTCCCCCCGTTTGTCATTCTGAGCGCAGCGAAGAATCCAGTTGGACTCTCAACCGGGGATTCGACGGTGGAACTCCTGCTGGATTCTTCGCTACGCTCAGAATGACAGGCAGGGTTTGAGTCGTTCTTCATCCCCTCAGTCATGCTCCAACCTCTTCCCGAGGCTCACCACCTCATCATCCTTGAACCCCAGCCGCTCGTAAAACGCGATCACCGCCGCATTCCCCCGCCGCACCTGCAGGTTGATCTTCGGGCAGCCCGCCGCGCGCAGGATCTTTTCCGCCTCGTCCATCAGCGCCCGCCCGAGCCCCGACCGCTGCAATGCCGGCTCGACCGCGAGGTAGTTGATCCACCCGCGATGCCCCTCATAGCCAACCATCGCCGTCGCCACGATTCGGCCGCCCTGTTCCCCCACCAGAAACCACTCCGGATTCACCTGCCGCTTCCGCGCGATATCTTTCTTCGGGTTGTTCCATGGCTTCACCAGCTCGCACGCACGCCAAAGCGCAACGACGCCGTCTTCATCTGCCGGCTGGAAAGGTCGAATCCTGAGTGGGTCGGGCATGTGGTGCAGGGTTCAGTTCGCCTCCCGCTCCTATCTCAGTCAACTTTTGCCCGGAAAAATTCATTCATCCCGGCCCCGTCCGTCCTCCGACAGGTAATTATTTTACGTGAGATGGCCCTTCCAGAAAATCACGCAACCAACTAATCAAAAAATAATTAGTTAGTTAACGCCATTTCTTGGCACGCAGCCGTATCCCATTTTATGATACATAAAAAGCCGGCCCAGTACCTATTGATCCCTCATTGGGGCAGTACCCTACGAACGGCAGCATTATCTCAAGCCTGCGAAGACAGGCGCAACCGGCAGCCCCGTAGTCCTTTAGGCCTGGTGCATGCCGATCGGCTCCGTCTTCTCGCCTCACAACTTCCTCTTTCCTCACCTCGCGCTCAACGCCCTCGCCACTGCCGCAAACAAATCAGCCACCGAGTGCGGTTTTTCCAATATCGCGCTCACCCCAATCGCCTTGATTTCCGCGAGCCGTTGCAGGGCCGCTTTTCCCGCCCCTGCTCCCGTGGACACGATCACGGGAATCCCCGGCTTCATCCTCCGCACGGCGCGCAACAGCTCCAGGCCGTCCATGAACGGCATGTCGAGGTCCGTGATCACCAGCCTCACCTGGCCAGGATCGCGCGCAAAAACCACCGCGGCCCCTGCGCCGTCGCCCGCCGTTACCACGCGGTATCCTTTTCGCGACAGGTTGTCCCGCAAGACCTGGCGGATGCTTGCTTCGTCGTCGACCACCAGAATCAACTCGTTCGCCCCGGCCGGACCCGCCGCCGCCGGCTCCGCGGTGGGTTTTTCCTCCGCCGACGGCATCGCCGGCAAAAGCACCTCGAAAGTCGTGCCGGTTCCCACGTCGCTCGCCACCCGCACAAAACCGCCGTGGCTCCGGACCACCCCGAGCACGGTCGATAAGCCCAGTCCGGTGCCATGGCCCGCCTCCTTGGTCGTGAAAAAGGGATCGAAGATGCGATCCATGATTTCCGGCGGAATGCCCGTTCCTGTATCCGTAACTTGGATTCTAAGGTAGGCCCCCGGGCTTGAGTCGCGCGGCAGTTCCTTCGCCCCGGCGGCCAGTTCCACATTCGCCGCCCCCACCGTAATCAATCCTCCCTTCGGCATCGCATCGCGGGCGTTCACCAAAAGATTGAGCAAAACCTGATGGAGTTGCGACGCGTCGCCCCGCACCGCCCACATGTTCGCCGGCGCTTGCACCCGGACTGTGATGTTCTTCGGGAAAGTCTGCTGCGCCATCTTGACGATTTCTCCGATGAGCCGGCTCGCCGCCACTGCCCCGCGCTCGCCTTCCACTCCCCGGCTGAACATCAACAATTGCTTCACCAAATCGGCTCCGCGCCGCGCGCTGGATTCGACCGTCGCCAGCGTCTTTTCCACATCCGCCGGCGCCAGCTTCATCCGGAGCATGGGCGCCGACATCATGATTGGCGCGAGAATGTTATTCATGTCATGGGCAATCCCGCTCGCGAGCGTGCCGATGGCCTCCAGCCGCTGCGTCCGCAGAATCTGCGCCTGCAGTTCCTTCGTTTCCGTGATGTCCTCCGCCACTCCGGCCACGCGGTAAACCCGGCCGTGGTCGTCTCGCACGGGAAACGCCCGATCTCGCACCCATCGCACCGTTCCATCCGGTCGCGTGATTCGGTACTGTTCATCATAGGTCCCGGCCGCCTGCTTGCTCGTCGCCGCCTCGCGCACGCGCTCGCGGTCTGCCTCGTGAATCGCCTCGAGCCATCCCCGGGGTTCCTTCATCAGCGACTCGCACGAGCGTCCCCAAATCCTCTCGTAGGCGGGGCTCACGTACAGGATGCTGTTTTTCTCCGGATCCGTGAGCCAGAAAACTTCGCGGATGTTTTCGGCCAATTGCCGAAACCGCTCCAGGGTCTCCTGCAGCTCTGCGTTCTTTTCCTCCAGCTTTGCCACCAGCGCCGCATTGTAGTGCTTGATGACAGTCATCTCCTCGCTCACCACCGGCTTCGTTCCTTTGGGGCGATCCGCCGCGATCCGGATGGCCTGATCCAGCGCGGCAAAAATCGCCTCGGGCGGCGCCGGCTTCAACAGATAGCCATCGGCGCCGACTTTCGTCGCCAGCGAGCGATCGGCCGGCGAATCGTAGGTGCTGGTATAAAGAACAAAAGGAATCCGCGCGAACTGCTCGCTCCGCCGCAATTCGAGGCATAGCCGGAATCCGTCCATGTTCGGCATGAGCGCATCGGAAATGACCGCCGTCACCGCGATCCGTTCGAGTGTGGCGATCGCCTCGACCCCATCGGCTGCCTCGGTCACCGCATGCCCGCTCGCTTCGAGAATCTCCCGCAGCAGGAGCCGATTCACCGCCAGATCATCCACGATGAGAATGCGTCCCGACCGGGTCTCTTGCTCCGTCGCCGCCTTCGCCTTTGGCGCTGGCCCGCTGTTGGGCGTGGGTGTGGGCCTCTCCACCGCCTCCACTTTTCGGCCCAACAGCCTCGCCACCTGCGCCGGCAGGGCACGCGTGTCGATCGGCTTCGCAATATACGCATCGCCTCCCGCCGTCATCGCCTTCTCCTCGTCGCCCTTCATCGCCGCCGCCGTCACGATCGCGATCGGAATATGCTTCGTCGCTGGATCGGCCTTGAGCTGCCGGGTCAAGGTCAGCCCGTCCACATCCGGCAACCCTACATCCATCAGGATCAAGTCAGGCTTGGCTGCCGCGATCGCGCGCCGCATCTCCGCGGCATCGGCCGCCTGCTGCACGGTGTAACCCTCGAACTCGAGGGTGTCGCTGATCAGGGCGAGGTTCGTGGGATTGTCGTCCACCACGAGAATACAGGGTTTTTTCATGGCTGAATCGCCCGCGCTTGGAGCGGAAAAGTGACGCTAAAAGTGCTCCCGACACCGACCGTGCTCGCGACCGCCACCCGGCCACCCTGCAGTTCGACGAGCCGTTTGGTGAGCGCGAGGCCCAGGCCCGTGCCTTGCTGCCGCCGGTTCTCCCCGGAAGCAATCTGCTGGAACTCGACGAACAGCTTCCCGAGATCCTCCGCCTTGATCCCGATTCCTGTATCCTTTACTTGGATGCGCGCCTCCTGGGCGTCCGCCTCGGCCGCGACGGTGACGCGCCCCCCGTCCGGCGTGAATTTGATCGCGTTCGACAGCAGGTTGAACAGCACCTGCTTCGTCTTCTTGCGATCCAGCGCGACGAGCCTGGCCGCGCCGGCCGTCTCGCGTTGCAGCGCGATGCCCTTCTTCTCCGCCAGCGGCGCCGTGGACGCGCACACCTCTTCGATCGCGTCGACCAGGGGAAAGGTCTCCCAATGCACCTCCATCCGCCCCGCCTCGACCTTGGCCAGGTCCAGGATGTCGTTGATCAGTTGGAGCAGGTGCCGGCCGCTGTTCAGCACCTGGCCGGCGTATTGCTTTTGCTTCGGATTCAGCGGCCCCGGCTTCTCGTCATTGAGCAATTCGGTGAAACCGAGGATTCCATTTAGCGGCGTCCGTAGCTCGTGCGACATCGTGGCGAGGAATTCGCTCTTCATTCGGTTGGCCGCCTCGGCCACATCGCGCGCCCGCAGCGCCTGCTCCCCGCGCTTGCGTTCGGTGATATCCGTGATCGTTAGGAACGCGATCTGCCGGCCCGAGCTTTCGCGGACGATCGCTCCGCCGTAGCTGAAGATCCGCTCCCATGCGATGTCACGCCGCCGGATGTTCACCTCGAAGTCGCCCAGTGTTTCGCCGCGAATGATCCGCGGCAGCGGCCACTCGTCGAGCGACAGCACGCGTCCGTCGAGTGACCGCAGTTCGAAAATCTGCGTAAATTCGGGCAGCCGCCGCAGCCCCTCCTCCACGCTCTGGAATCCGTGCATCTCCAGCCCCGCGCGGTTCCAGTGCAGCAACTGGCCGTTGAGATCGGAAATCACGAGCCCCTCCGTCAGGTTCTCGATCACGACTTGCAATCGTTCCTCGCTCTCCCGCAGCGATTCCTCGGCCTGTTTCCGCGCCGTGACATCCACCAGGGTGGAGAGGAGCAGCCGCTCGTCGTCGATGATCAGAACCTGCGACGACAATTGCGCGACAAACCTCTCGCCGCCCTTCCTGACGAACGATTGTTCCCAGTTCTGCAGGACACCCTTGGCCTGTAGTTCATTCACGAAGCGCGCCGCATCTTCCGGTGTCGGCCACATGCGGCGGGCGCTTTGCCCCATTATCTCCTCACGCGAGTAACCGCACAGCGCCACCCAGGTGTCATTGACGTCGAGCACCACGCCGTCCTCCATGCGCGTCAGCGCGATCGCCGCGGGATTGTTGGCAAACGCCCGCGCAAACTTGAGTTCCGACAACCGCACCGCTTCCTCGGCCTGCTTCCGCTCGGTGATGTCCGCGCGGATCGCGACGTATTGCCGCGGCTTTCCGCTTTCGTCGAGGAAAGGGACGATCGTCGTGGCCACCCAATAGAACGTTCCGTCCTTCGCGCGGTTCTTTAGCTCGCCGTGCCAGACGAGGCCAGAGCTGATCGTCACCCAGAGCTCACGAATGAACGCTTTCGAGTGGTACCCCGAGTTGATGATTCGGTGATCCTGCCCCAGCAGTTCTTCGCGGGAGAATTTCGAAATGGCGCAGAACTTGTCGTTGACGTACGTGATCCGTCCGCGCGGATCCGTGATCGCGACGATCGCATGTTCGTCAAGCGCCGCCTTCAGTGCGCGCGCCTCCCGCAACGACGCCTCGAGCCGTTCTTCGGCCAGCTTGCGCTCCGTGATGTCTGCGCGGATCGCGACGTATTGCCGCGGCTTCCCGCCCTCCCCGAGAAAGGGCACAATCGTCGTAGCCACCCAGTAAAACGTGCCGTCTTTCGCGCGATTCCGGATTTCGCCCTGCCAGACCTGGCCCCGCCCGATGGTCTGCCACAACTCACGAATGAAGTCCTTCGAGTGATGGCCCGAGTTGATGAGCCGATGGTCTTGCCCGAGCAGTTCCTCGCGGGAGAATTTCGAAATCGCGCAGAACTTGTCATTGACGTAGGTGATCCGCCCACGCGGATCCGTGATCGCGACGATGGCGTGCTCGTCGAGCGCGGCCTTCAGTTCGCGCGCCTCCCGCTCGCGTTCCGCCATGGCGGCCTCCGCCCGCTTGCGCTCCGAAATATCCAGTAGAAATGCGGCCAGGCCTTCCGTCGTCGGAAACAGGCGAATGTCGAGCCAGCGCTCGGCGATCGGCGAAAAGACTTCGAAAGCGACTGCCACGCGTTCGTCCATGGCGCGCCGATAGTTCGCCTCCATGGGCGTCCCCACCAGTTTGTCGAAGACCTCCCAGATGGAGCGGCCGAGCATCTCCTCGCGCGTATGCCGCAGCAAGGTGCCGCCGCGATCATTCACGAACGTGAATCGCCATTCCCTGTCCAGCGCGAAGCAGGCCTCCGTCATGCCCTGCACGATCTCCGCCAGCCTTCGGTCCCGGTCGTGCAGGAGGGCTTCCTTTTCGTGCAATGCTCGCTCGGTCGCCTTCCGATCCGTGATGTCTCGCGCCGTTTTCGACGCCCCAATGATTTTGCCCGCCGCGTCTCGGACTGCGGAAACGGTCACCGACACCTCGATCCGCCCGCCATCCTTGCGCACGCGAATCGTTTCGAACGACCGGGTGGATTCTCCGCGGGCGATCCGCTCGAGAATAATTGTCTCTTCCCGCTGGCGATCTTCGGGAATAAGCCGCGTGATCGATTGCCCGATCATTTCGTTGGCCGAATAGCCAAAGAGCTTCTCCGCCCCCGCATTCCAGGTGGTCACGACGCAGCTCAGGCTCTTGCCCACGATTGCATCGCCGGACGATTCCACGATCGCGGCGATCCCCGCCAGGCGCGCTTCGCTGGTCCGAAGCTGCTCATTTGCCTGCTCCAGGGCTTCCGTGCGCGCCTGCACCCGCGCCTCGAGGTCCTCGTTCACCTCAAGGAGCGCGGTTCCCGCGCGCGTTCGCGCCCGCATATCCAACGCGGCCATCTGCATCAGAGAGAACAGTAGCCCCAGATAGCCGGAGACCTTTCCCAGATGCGCCACCATCGCCGTCACATCGTGCGGCGACCGCGAAAAGAGCATCGTCCCATGCGTGAGAAACGAGATCACCGCCAGCAGCGTGATCGTGGGCATGAATCGATCTGTTGCCCGCAACCGCCACGAGGCTACGCCGACCACCGCCCAAAGGATCGGCACCGCTTCCAGGCTCGGCCGCGTGATGCCGAACCACGTGGGCTGCACATAGGGTGGCAGCCACCGAAACAGCGGATAGAGCACCGCCCCCAGCCCAAGGACCGCGAGCGCCCAAAACCATTTGTGCTGGGTCCCGTGCCGCAGCCACAACGCGATTCCAATCCCCGTCGGCAGTACATGCGCCGCGAGCGGCCAGGTCGTCGGCCGCAGGATCGCACGCGAGTCCCCAATGGGCGCCAACACCCCCGACCATTCGACCACCACCAGCGCATGGATCAGTTCCAGCACCGCCGTCGCCGTAAATCCGAGCGCCAGCCAGCCCTGAAACGGCAGCCGCAGCCGCCGCCCCATTTCCCAAAACAGCACCGCCAGCACGCCCGAAAGCAGGCAGTTGCTGGTGTCGAGAATGATGTGGAGGTTGGGATAATCCGAGTTGCCCCCCACCAGCAACGGCGCACCCACGACCACGAAGCACGCCAGGATCGCCCATGTCGGGAGAGACGTCAGCGAACGATAGGAATCAGTAGCGCGCTCAGTCATGGGCGGGCTATGATGAAAAGAGCGCAGGCAGGCAGCAGCCGTCGGCCCCTGTGGGGTCGTCTCGGCTTCGCCTGCCTGGCGGGGGCTGGAATCCGCGAGGCATCACCCGCCAAGCAAACGGGCAGGTCTGCTGCCTCACAAGGGTCGTAACTACCGGAATTCCGGTAGTATTTGAACGTGCATTTTTGGAAATGCTCTCCGCCTTCGCGTAAAGGAAGCCCAAAACGCGTTAGGGGCGGCACCAGTGAGACTAGAAAATTCACGACCCGCGGAAGGGTAAAACCGCTCGTCCTGAACCTGACCCAACCCTTTCGCATTTCATCCCCCGCAGCAAAACCAAAAGCATCCGTAGCAGATACTACTGAGTTTCCCTCTCTTCGGTCGCATGTATCGCCGATTTCCCGCTCGCCATTTTCCAGCATGCCATTGTATCCTATCTTTGGATACTCAAAGTTGCCCCGCCCAGCTAGTTCCTTTAGGGCTTGGCCTGGGCCACGCAGTCCGCCGACAGGCAATAGCCTTCCCCGCGCACGAGTTTTATCCACCGCGGTTCGTCGCCGTCGTCGCCCAGCTTCTTGCGCAGCCGCCACACATGCGTGTCGACGGTGCGGGTCGTCGGAAATCGGGTGTAGCCCCACACCACGTCGAGAATGCGATCCCGCGACACCGTCTCGCCGGCGTGTTTGGCCAGCAGGTCGAGCAGCGCAAACTCCGTTTTCGTCAGCTCCAGCGGTTGCCCGGCCCGCATCGCCACTTTGCCGCCAAGATCGACCTCCACGTCTCCGAACCGCAGCGCGATTGCCTGTTTCTCTTCCCGCTTTGACCGGCGCAGGAGTGCATTGATCCGGGCCAGCAGTTCCGGCACCTGGAACGGTTTCGCCAAATAGTCGTCGGCTCCCGCGTTGAGTCCCGTCACGCGATCCGCCAGCTCCGCGCGGCTCGTCAGCATCAAAATCGGCGGCGCGAAATCCACCTTCCGCAGGCTCGCGCACACCTCGACGCCATTGAGTTCCGGCAGGCCCACGTCGAGGATCACGAGCGCGGGTTTTTCCTGCAGCGCCATCTCGAGGCCTTGCCGGCCGTTTTCCGCCTGCAGCACGCGATACCCGTTGTGCTCCAGGCACGTTTTCACGGTAAACATTAACGGGGCTTCGTCTTCCACGACCAGAATACGGGGGCGAACCATCTGTGGAACACAGCTTGAGCAAAAACTTGCTTCGAAGCGAGCGGAAGCATTCGCGTGCGCTAAATCCTTGATCGGCAGCAGCTCCGCCGTCTTCGGAAAACACCTACGCGCTTTGTGACCGTTTTGTGACAATCTCGGGCGCCGTTTGCACGAGAATGGCGGGCATACCTTCCATGTCCGCCTTTTCTTCCCTGCTCCGCGCCAGCCGCAATTTCCTCTGCGTGCTGCTGTGCGCGTTGCTCGCCGTGCCTCTGCGCGCCGCGAGTTTCGCCGACATGACGATCGAGCAGTTGATGAATGAGTCGATCACCTCCGTTTCCAAAAAAGAAACCTCTCTCGGCGAATCGCCCGCCGCCGTCGCCGTTGTCACGGCGGACGATATTCGCCGGCTCGGCGCCACCACCCTCGCGGAATCTCTCCGGTTTGTCCCGGGCCTCGATGTTGCGCGCATCAGCGCCAGTCAGTGGGCCATCAGTTCGCGCGGTTTCAATTACCTTTATGAAAACAAGCTGCTCGTCCTCATGGACGGCCGCTCGATCTACACGCCCACGTTCGGTGGGGTGTACTGGGATGTCGCGGACACCTTCATGGAAGACATCGATCGCATCGAAGTCGTCCGCGGCCCCGGCGCCACGCTCTGGGGCGCCAACGCGGTAAACGGCGTCATCAACGTCATCACGAAGAGAGCGAAAGACACCCAGGGCGTCCTCGCATCCGCGACCGCTGGAACACTCGACGGGGTTGCCGGTTCGGTGCGCGTCGGCGGCCGTTTGGGTGAAAAGATGTTCTACCGCACGTACGTGAAAGCCTTCGATCGCAACGCCACGGTCGATGACCGCGGCCACGATGCCGGAGACAAATGGACTGGCGCGCAGGCCGGGTTTCGCCTCGACGGCGATCTGTCTCATGACAGCCGGTTCACGGTGCAAGGCGATTACCACACCAGCACGACACGTGAGCACGCCCAAGACGTTCTGCTCACCCCGCCCTTTGTCCACGAATCCGTCGTGTCGGGCCGCAATCATGGCACGAATGTCCTTGGCCGCTGGACTCACCAGTTCTCCGCTACCTCGTCGCTCAGCCTTCAAGGTTACGTCGAGCACAGCCACCATTCCGACGCGAACACGAATCCGAGCCAGGATACGGTTGATCTCGAGCTCCAGCATCGCTTCGCCGTGGCCACTCGCCACGACATCGTGTGGGGCCTCGGCCACCGGTATCACAACGACCGCATTCCCGCCTCTTCGCTTGTGATTTGGACGCCGGAACAGCGGACCACGCATCTGACCACCGCTTTCGTTCAAGACCAAATCAGCCTCCGGCCTCATCGGCTGAGCCTGATCCTCGGTTCGAAGTTTGAGCACGATGAGTTGAACGGCGTCAAAACGCAGCCGAGCGCTCGCCTCTTGTCGACTCCTTCCGCCACCGAGACGATTTGGGCCAGTGTCTCGCACGCCTTCAAGACACCCGCCCGCTTCGATACCGATGCCCGGCTCAATCTCGTGCCTTTTCAGCCGCCGGGCAGTCCGCCGATCCAGCTCGCGCTCGTTGGCAACTCCCGCGTCCGCGTGGAGGAAGTCGAGGCTTATGAGCTCGGTTATCGTCTGCAGCCGAGCCCCCGGTGGTCGGTGGATTTCGCGGTGTTCTATAACCAGTACAACAATCTCATCAGCTACACCGAGGGTGCCCCGCAATTCCAGGTCGCGCCCGTGCCACACGTCTTCATTCCCCTCGTCGGCGGCAACGAACAATCTGCCCACACCTTTGGCTCCGAGTTTACGGTGCAGTGGCGCCCGCTGGACCATTGGCGGCTCTCCGCCAGCTACACGTGGCTTCAGGCCCGCGTGCGCCCCGATCCCGGCGTCGAGGGCGACAGCCCCAAACACCAGGTTCACCTTCGCTCCTATCTCGAGCTTTCACCGCGGTGGGAGCTGAACGCCGCGGCGAGCTACGTCGGCGCGCTGACCAACAGCATGACCTATAATCATGTTCCGGCTTACGTGCGTTTCGATCTTGGCTTGGTCTGGCACCCGACGCCGGCGTTCGAAATCGGCATCTGGGGCCAGAACCTGCTCGATCCCCATCATCCGGAGTTCACCCCGCTCAACACCTCGTTCCGCGGCGAGATTCCCCGCAGCATAATGACGCGCGCGACCTGGCGGTTCTGATTTCGCGCGGACGCTGCTCATGCCATTCATGTTTCAGGCTTTCGACCACTCCCGGCGCGCGCTGCTCGTTCGCGTTGCCCGTTGTGCCGTGCTGGGGGCACTGCTCGGCGCCGCTCCGCTGCGTGCCGACGTCTCGAAGGAATATCAAATCAAGGCCGGCTTCCTCTACAATTTCACCAAATTCATCGAATGGCCCTCGGACCGGTTTTCCGGCGAGAACGCGCCGATCGTCATTGCCGTGTTTGGTGACAATCCCTTTGGCAGCGAGCTCCACCAGCTCGTGCAGGGCCGGAAGGTCAATGGCCGCGCCATTGTGATCCAAAGCGCGCGCTCGCTCGACGAGGTCAAGCGCGCTCACGTCGTGTTCATCGGCGAAGCCGAGGAAAAGCGGCTGGAGAGCCACCTCGATTCGCTTCATACCGCGGGCGTCCTCACCGTCGGCGAATCCAAACGGCTGGCCGCGCTCGGCGGCGCCATCGTGTTTGCGGTGGTCGACGACAAGGTGCGCTTCGAGATCAACATCGCCTCAGCCGAACGCGCCGGCCTGAAGGTCAGCGCTCAACTCCAGAAGCTGGCGCTCGGCGTCCGCGGCCGCCCCTGATCCCATGTCCGCTTTCCGCCATTTCTCGATCCGGCGCAAGTTGACGATTATTACCATGCTGATCAGCGGCGTCTCCATGCTGCTGGCCTGCGGCGCGTTTGCCGTCCACGAGCAGGTGTCGGCCCGGCGCAATCTCGCGCGGGATTTCGCCATCCTGGCGGACATGTTCGATGACAACGTGGCGCCCGGCCTCGCCTTCAACGACGTCGATTCAATCCACAAGACGCTCGGCACCCTCAGCGCGGATCCACGGATCTCCGCTGCCGGCGTGTACGATCGCGAAGGAAAATTGGTGGCGCGCTACCAGCGCTCCGGCCTCGAGTCCGGTTTCGTTTTTCCGCGTGCCTCCGGCACGGGCCAGGCGTTTGGTCCCAAGCTTCTCGTTACGACCAAGACCATCGAGCTCGCCGGCGAGCCGATTGGCATCGTCTGCATCTGCACCGATCTGGGCGAACTGCATCAGCGCGCCTGGGGCTATCTGGCCGGCGTCGTCTGCTTGTTGCTGGGTTGCTTGCTCGTGGCGCTACTCCTCGCCGCCCGCCTCCAGCGCATCATCTCCCAGCCCATCAGCGACCTTGCGGCCACGGCCGCCCAGGTTGCCGCCGGCAAGAACTACGACGTGCGCGCGGTCAAGCGCAGCCATGACGAGGTGGGCGTCCTGATTGACGGGTTCAACGCCATGCTCGCGCAAATCCAGGCCCGCGATGCCAGCCTGCAGCGCGCTCACGACGACCTCGAGCAACGCGTCGCCGCCCGCACGCACGAGCTGCAAGAGGCGCAGCAGGACTCCGTGCGCGAGCACGCCAAATTCAAATTCCTCTTCGACGCGGTGCCGGTTGGCATTTCGCTGGTCGTGCCCGGCGACGACTCCACCCGTCTCGTGAACCCCGCGCATGAGCGCATCACTGGTGTGTCCTCCGCCGAATCCCGCCGGAAAGACGCTTTCGCCCATGTGTCCCCGGCCGACGACTACGCGCGCCAGCAGATTCTCGTCGGGAAATTCGTCCGCGGGGAAATCGACCAGTACACGATCGAAAAACGCTACGTGCGGCCCGACGGCAGCTTCACCTGGACAGTTCTCACCAGCCGCATGTTTGTTGATTTCGCCACGGGCGGGAGGCAAGCGGTGACCACGCTCGTCGACATCACCGACCGCAAGCAGGCGGAGACTGAACTGGCCAGCACGCATCAGCGGCTGCTGGAGGCCTCGCGCCGCGCCGGCATGGCCGAAGTCGCGACCGGCGTCCTGCACAATGTCGGCAACGTGCTCAACAGCGTGAATGTCTCCGCCACTCTCGTCGCCGACCACGTGCGCGACTCGAAGGCCGCCAATCTGGCGAAAGTGGCCGCCTTGTTTCGCGAACACGAAGCCGGCCTCGCCGCCTTTCTCACCACCGACCCGCGCGGCCGGCAGGTGCCGGGTTATCTCGCCGCCCTGGCGGACCATGTCGCCGGCGAGCAGGCAGAAACCCTTCGCGAACTCGAGGGCCTGCGCAAAAATATCGAGCATATCCGCGACATCGTCGCCATGCAGCAGAGCTACGCGAAATTCTCCGGCGTCACCGAGGCCATCGGCGTGGACGAGCTCGTCGAGGACGCCTTGCGAATGAATGCTTCCGCGCTGGCTCGGCATCAGGTGGCACTGCACCGCGAGTTCCGCGCCCGGCCCGTCATCGACGTGGAGAAGCACAAGGTGCTGCAAATCCTCATTAACGTTATCCGCAACGCGAAGTACGCCTGCGATGAGAGCGGCCGCACCGACAAGCAAATGATCGTTCGCGTCGACGAAGACGCGGATTGGGCCACGATCGCGGTCATCGACAATGGCGTGGGTATTGCGCCAGAGAATCTGACGCGGATCTTCGGCCACGGTTTCACCACTCGCAAGGAGGGCCACGGCTTCGGCCTGCACAGCGGCGCGCTGGCGGCGAAGGAACTTCGCGGCGAACTCAACGTGAGCAGCGACGGCCTGGGCCGGGGCGCTGTGTTTACTCTGCGCCTGCCAAAAAATTCCGCTCATTCCACCGCATGAAAAACCTGCCTGAACCCAAAAATCGTCGCGTGCTGGTCATCGACGACATGCACTCGATCCACGACGACTTTCAAAAGATTCTCGGCGCGCGACCGGTGGTCCAGGACAAGCTCGCCGCCTTCGAGAAGGACCTGTTCGCCGCTCCGGAGAAAAAAATGCGCGCGAATTTCGAGGTCGATTCCGCCTTTCAGGGCCAGGAGGGCTTTGAGCGGGTGAAGCAGTCGGTCGCCGACAACCGGCGTTACGCGATGGCGTTTGTCGACGTGCGGATGCCGCCGGGCTGGGATGGTGTGACCACCATCGAAAAGCTCTGGACCGTCGACCCGGATCTGCAGGTGGTGATCTGCACGGCTTATTCCGACTATTCGTGGGCCGAGATGATCGAGCGGCTGGGGCATTCCGACCGCATGGTCATCCTGCGCAAGCCATTCGATAACGTCGAGGTGCTCCAACTCGCGACCGCCTTGACCGAGAAGTGGGATTTGCTCCAGCGCACGCGCTCGAAGGTCACCTCGCTCGAAGGCGACGTCGCCGCGCGCACGCACGAGCTCGAAGCGACGGTGGTCGAGCTGCGCAAGAGCGAGCAGTTGTTTCGCACGCTCAGCTCATGCTCGCCCATTGGCATCTGGCTCGTCGATTCCGACGGCTGCTGCCGTTATGCCAACGAGCGCTGGGCCGCGATCTCCGGGCTGTCGGTCGAGCAGACCGTCGGCGACGGCTGGGCGCGAGCCGTGCATCCCGACGATATTCCCGAGATTATGCAGGGGTGGATCGCCAAACCCGGCGAAAAATTTTCGCTCGAGTTTCGCGTCCGCCGGCCAGACTCCTCGATCCGCTGGGTCTTTTTGCAAAGCGAACCCGTGCGTTCCGCCGCGGGCAAGGTCACGAGCCGCGTCGCCACCATCGAGGATATCACCGAGCGCAAGGAAGCCATGCTGGCGATGAAGGCCGCCAAGGAGGCCGCCGAGGCCGCCGTCCGGGCGAAGAGCGAATTCCTCGCCAACATGAGCCACGAGATCCGGACGCCGATGAATGGCGTGACCGGCCTGCTGTCGCTCCTGCTCGACACCGATCTCAGTACCGAGCAGCGCGAATGGACCGAGACGATCCGCGAGAGCGCGGACAATCTCCTGCTGATCCTGAACGACATCCTGGATTTCTCCAAAATCGAGGCGCGTAAGCTCGCGTTCGACGTCCATGACTTTGATCTGCGGCGCACGGTCGAGGGCGTGCTGGACATGCTGGCATCGCGCGCCCAGGAGAAAGGCCTCGATCTCCTGAATGTCGATCTCGCCGCCGACGTCCCGGCCAAGCTGCGCGGCGATTCCGGCCGGCTCAGGCAGATCCTCGCCAACCTGGTGGGCAATGCGATCAAGTTCACCGAGGCCGGCGAGGTCGCGCTCAGCGTCTCCCTCGCCCAGGCCGGGGAGCGGGAGGCGTTGGTCAAGTTCACGGTGCGCGATACGGGCATCGGCATCAGCTCCGAGGTGCAACGGCGGTTGTTTCAGGTGTTCAGCCAGGCGGATACTTCGACCACACGGAAATACGGCGGCACCGGTCTCGGCCTGGCCATTGCCCGGGAGCTCGTGATGATGATGCGCGGCGAAATCGGGGTCGAAAGCGAGCCGGGCAAAGGTTCTGTCTTTTGGTTCACCGCGCGCTTCGACGTGTCTCACACCCCGGCGTCGGAAGCCGCGCCGGAGCCCGATTGGCCCCGCGCCCGCGTCCTCGTCGTCGATGATAATCCCACGCAATGCGCCATCATTTCCCGGCAGTTCGACGTCTGGAACATGGAGTCTGCCCCGGCTTACGGCGCCGCGGAAGCGCTCCGCCTGCTGCGCGCCGCCGCCGCCGGGCCGGCCTTCGGCCTCGCGTTGATCGATTTCGAACTGGCCGGGATGACTGGCGTCGCCCTGGCGCGAGAGATCAAGGCGGATCCCGCGCTCGCGGGCACGAAGGTGATTCTGATGAATCGCGTCAGCCAGGCGCTCGATGCGGATGAATTGGCCGGCGCAAATATCGCCGCGCACATCGCGAAGCCGATCCGGCAGTCCAAACTCTTCGATACGCTCGCCGATGTCCTGGGCCGTCCGATCCCGGCTGACCCCGATGAACCGCAGGTCGCTCTTATGCCGCCTTCGGCGTCGCCCTTCGCGTCCGGTCAGCCGCGCCTGCTCGTGGCGGAGGACAATGCCATCAATCGCAAGGTGCTCCTCGGCATGCTGAAACTGTTGGGCTGCACCGCTGACACGGTGGCGACCGGTCGTGAAGCCCTCGCCGCACTGGAACAGTCCGCTTACGACGTGGTGTTGATGGATTGCCAGATGCCCGACATCGACGGCAACGAAGCGGCGCGGGAAATCCGCCGCCGTGAAAACGATCGCGCCACCCCGTGCCCCTGGCCCGCTCCGCTCCACATCATCGCCATCACGGCCAATGCCATGCGAGGCGATCGCGAGAAGTGCCTCGTTGCCGGCATGGATGACTATCTCAGTAAACCGGTGCGCGTGCACGATCTGCGGGCGGCCCTCGCCCGCTGGCGTCGCCTCTCCGAGCCGCGTGTCGCCTTGTCGGGGTCCGCACCATAGCCTGACCGCCGCCGCCGGCGGCTCCTTCTCATCTTTCTTCTTTCTCTTACTCTTTCTCTTTCGTCCCTACGCTGACGCCACCCTCATCTCTCGCTCATCCGGCTCCGAGAGCAATCGGTGCACCATGGTGAGCAGCGTTTCGATGGAGTACGGTTTGGGCAGAATCGGCGGAATTCCAAGGGCCGCGAGCTCGGAGCCCCATTGCCGGGCATTCTTCGTCGACCCAAGCCCACTCGAAACCAGGATCTTTATGTCCGGCTTCATTCGTTGCAGCGTGCGGGCGAGGCTCAGCCCATTCATGTAGGGCATGTCGAGATCCGTGATCACCAGCGTGATCTCGGAAATATTCCGGGCAAACATCGCCGACGCCTCGGCTCCGTCGCTGGCGACCAGCACGCGATAACCGTGAGTGGACAGGGCTTTTTGCACCACCGCGCGAATGTGCGGTTCATCGTCCACGACCAGCACCAGCTCGTGGTTGCCGCGCGGCGGTTCGCTGGCGGGCGCCGCCACGGTCTCCGCCTCTGCGGCAATCGCCGGCAGGTAGATTTCAAACGTCGTGCCTGAGTTTTCTTCGCTGCGCACGGTGATGAGTCCTTCATGGCTCTTCACGATGCCGAGCACCGTGGAAAGCCCCAGGCCGGTCCCCTGTCCGACTGCCTTGGTGGTGAAAAACGGATCGAAAATCTTGTCCACGATCTGTGGCGGAATGCCGGTGCCCGAATCCGTGACGCTCAGCCGCACAAAATCTCCGGGCTGCATTCCCGGATGTGCCACGGTGAAATTTTCGTCCAGTTGCACGTTCTTCGCCTCGACCGTGAGCGTGCCGCCGCTCGGCATCGCATCGCGGGCGTTCACGAAGAGATTGAGGACCACCTGGTGGAGCTGCGACGCATCGCCGCGCACGGCCCAGGTATCCGCCGCGACGCGCGAGCGCAGCAGGATCTTTTTCGGGAATGTCTCCCCGGCGATCTTCACGACTTCCTGGATCAGGCCGGCCACGCGCACGGGCCCGCGGTCGCCTTCCACCCCGCGTCCAAACGTGAGCAATCGCCTGACAAGATCGGCGCCCCGCGCCGCGCTGAGCTCGATGGTCGCCAGCGTCTTTTCCGTGTCCACCGGCCCCAGGTTCATCCGCAGGAGCGGCGCCGACATCATGATGGGCGCCAGGATATTATTCAGGTCGTGTGCAATCCCGCTCGCGAGCCGGCCCACGCTCTGGACGCGGTTGGCGCGCAGCAGTTCGCCCTCGAGCACCTTGCGCTCGGTGATGTCGACCACCGTCGCGAGCAACAGCGGCTCGACCCCGAGTTGCAGGGTCTCGATTGCCAGCAGCCCGATGCGGATCTCACCGGATTTGCGCCGAAATTTCGCTTCGAAATTCCGGACCGCCTTCTCCGTATGCAACTTCGCGAGCGCGGCTTCGCGCTGCTCGGGTTCCGCCCAGATGTTCAACTCCTGTACGCTGCGCCCAAGCAGTTCCTCGCGGCTGTAGCCGAAAATCTCGCAGAGCTGCGGGTTCACGTTGACCATCCGCCCCTCTCCCAGCCCGAGGCCGATGCCCACCGGCGAAAATTGGAAGATGGCCGCGAATCGCTCGCGTTCCTGTTGCAGCGCTTCCTCCGCTTCCCGTCGCCGCTTGGATTCTTTCGCTTCGCGCAACGCGCGCCGGGTCGCCGGCGCGAGTCGGTGTGGATCGTCCTTCAGGACATAATCGGTGGCGCCATTCCTCAGGCATTCGATGGCGCGTTTCTCACCAATCGTGCCGGAGACAAAAATAAACGGCAACTCCGGGAATTGCGCCCGCACATGCTCCAGCGCCGCGGCGCCCCCGTAACCGGGCAGGGTGAAATCCGACAGCACGAGGTCGAGGTTCCCCGCCTTGAGCGCCTGCACAAATTCCTCGCGGGTCGCGGCATAAGTGAATTCCACCTCGAGCCCCTCGACATCCAAAGCCCGCCGCACGAGTTCGCGATCGAGCTCGTTGTCTTCCAGATGCAAGATGCGACAGCACTCGGACTTCGCCATGGGGTTACTAAAAAATACGGATTAGTAGAAGCGGGCAAACGTCGGACTCGTTTTTATCGGACGGAAACGCCGGGTTGAAAGCCCGTATTCATAGGGTGTTTTGCCGTTCCGAAAGGTACCTACAAATGGCCAGCGGTTAAAAAGGCGGAGGCACGGAGAACGCGACCCCGCGATCCGTGCGAGAGAGAGTATTGGCCGCTGGATGATCGTCCCTCGTTGTCGCAGGGCAAAAACCGTGCCACTCGAAACGCGTTGGGCTCGAGGCGACCCACGCTATGTCAACGACTTGCTGTTCCCTCACCGCCCGCTCCAACCCTCTCCGTAGTTCCACGCCGTAGTTTGTGACAGCTTTGTGACACGTCCGCAGGCGCGAAAGACGATACTTGGCAACGCTTCTTCATGCGAACTCTGCCCTTTCTCTTCGCCCGTGTCGCCGCCTCCGCGGCGCTCTTTCCCGTCCTTGCTCTGGCGGGCGAGGCGCTGCCGCCGGCCGGATCTTCCGCCACCTACGCCGAGCTCAGCCTTGAGCAGTTGATGGAGATTCGCATCGAGCGGGTCTTCAGCGCGTCAAAATACGAGCAGAAGGTGACGCGGGCACCGGCCGCCGTGACCATCGTCAGCAGCGACGAAATCGCAAAGTACGGCCACCGCACCCTCGCCGACGTGCTGCGCAGCGTTCGCGGGCTCTACGTTTCCAACGATCGCAACTATTCCTATCTCGGGGTCCGCGGTTTTCTGCGTCCCGGCGATTACAATTCGCGCGTGCTCGTGCTGGTCGACGGACACCGGATGAACGACAACATCTACGACGCAGCCTACTTCGGCCGCGAGAACATGGTCGACGTCGGCGCGGTGGAACGCGTGGAAGTGATTCGTGGGCCCAGCTCCTCCATCTACGGGAGCAGCGCATTCTTCGGGGTGATCAACGTGGTGACGAAACCGGGCGCGAAGGCCGAGGGATTGGAAGTTTCCAGCGAAGCGGCCAGCTACCACACGGGTTCTGTCCGTGCCACCTACGGACACCTGTTTCGGAACGATCTCGAACTCTTCCTCTCCGCCTCGACCTATCGGAGCGTCGGGCCGCACAGTCTCTACTATCCGGAGTTCGACCCCCGGGTGAGCACCAATCCGCTGGCCGCGAACAACGGCCTCGCCCGGAATGCGGACGGCGAGTGGGCACAGAATCTTTCCGGTTCGCTCCGCTATCACGGATTCACGTTGTCAGCCATGTACGCCGCGCGCGAGAAACACGTGCCGACGGCTTCCTTCTGGACGGTTTTCAACGACGGCCGCGAAAAGACCACGGATTACCGCGCCTATGTCGATCTCCAGTTCCAGCATGCGGTGCACGACGATCTGCAGGTGAGCGGCCGAACGTACTTTGATTGGGCCTGGTATTCGGCCGATTACCCGTACGAACCCGCTTCTCCCACCGCGCCCCGGGATGAGAGCCTGTACAAGGACTATTTCGACGGGCAATGGGTCGGCACCGAGTGGCAATTGACCCGAAGGCTCGGCGACCGTCATACGATTGTGGCGGGCGTGGAGTGGCGGGAAAACCTCCGCCAGAAACAGTTTGCCTACTACAATACGCAACCGCGCGAATACTCCCTCGACGACGATCGCGCGACGCGCAACGCCGGCGCTTACGTGCAAGGCGAATTCGGCCTGCGTTCCAATCTGCTGCTCAACGCCGGGCTGCGCTACGACTACTATTTCGACGGGTTTGGCGGCACGCTCAATCCGCGTCTCGGGCTCATCTACAACCCGGCGAAGCACACGACGGTGAAGGTGCTCTACGGCCAGGCCTTTCGGGCGCCGAATGTGTATGAACGTTTCTATTACGCCTCACGCATGCCGCAGGAGCTCACGCCGGAGCGCGTGCGCACCGGCGAGCTCGTGCTCGAGCAATACTTCGCCCGCGACTACCGCCTGAGTATTTCGGGTTACCGTTACGACGTGCGTGACCTCATCTCGCAGGTGGAGTCGGCGGATCGTTTTGCCTTTGCCAACGCCGATCGGACCCACGCCAAGGGCGTGGAGGTGGAACTGGCCGCCCGCTATGCATCGGGGCTTCAGGTCAGCGGGAGCGTAGCGTTGCAGCGCGCCACCGATGGCGCGACCGGCGCCGAACTTTCGGCCTCTCCGCGGCGCATGGCAAAGTTCAATGCCCTCGTGCCCCTCGTGTATGACTGGCTCACTGCCGGCCTCGAGCTGCAATACTACGGCACGATGGGCACGATCGCCGGCGCCCGGGCCAACGATTTCGTGCTCGCCAATCTCACGCTGACCACCCGTCGCCTCCCGGGGCGCCTGGAGCTTTCGGCCGGCGTCTACAATTTTCTCAATGCCAACTATGGCTACCCCGGCGCCGAGGACCACGCACAGGATCTGATCCAACAAGACGGCCGTACGTGGCGCGTAAAGCTCAGCCGCCGGTTTTGATCCCCGCGAATGAAATTCGTTCCCGTCTGGAAAATCAATCTCATCACGGTCGTCTGTGCGCTTCTGATCGCACCGCCTGCTGCAGCGAACGCTGCCGCGCGCTCGTTTGCCGATATGAGCATCGAGGAGCTGATGAACGAGTCGGTGACTTCCGTTTCGAAAAAGAAGCAGCGGCTGGCCGACGTCGCGTCCGCCGTAACCGTGCTCTCCACCGAGGATCTCCGTCGTTCCGGGGCCAGCTCGATTGCCGACGCGCTCCGGCTCGTGCCCGGGCTCGACGTGGCCTCGTTCAATGCGCGCGAGTGGGCCATTTCGTCGCGCGGTACGAATAATCTCTATGCCAACAAGCTGCTGGTGCTGGTGGACGGCCGCTCGGTGTACACGCCGCTGTTTGCCGGAGTGTACTGGGATTTGCAGCAGACGATCCTCGACGATGTCGAACGGATCGAGGTGATCCGTGGCCCCGGCGCGACGGTGTGGGGCGCGAATGCCGTCAATGGTGTCATCAACGTCGCCACGCTCAGCGCGCGCGAGACGCAGGGCGGATTGCTCTCCGTCTCACGCGGCACGGCGCAGGACAGCTCCTTTGGTCTCCGTTTCGGCGGAGCGGCTTCCGAACAGACTTACTATCGGGTGTATGCCAGCCGGGTGGAAGACGAGCACCGGCTGACGAACGGCCGCCTGGCCGGCGATCGGTGGACGGGAACGCATGGCGGCGTGCGCGTCGATACGTATCCCCGGTCCGGAGAGCACTTCACCTGGCAGGCGGAAGGCACCGATTCGAAACTGCGCGACGGAACCGTGGATACGACGAACCTGAACACCGTGGGCCGCTGGACGCGGCAGTGGTCGCCCACCTCGAACCTTCAGGCGCAGCTCTATTTCGATCGCGACCATCACGATGAGCCCGCGCGGATGCGAACCACGATCAGCACGGCCGATTTTTCGCTGCACCACACGCTGCTGGTTGGCGAGCGGCACGAGGTCACCTGGGGAATCGGCTACCGCTGCTCGCTCGGCCTCATCGAGCAAACCAATCCCTTCGCGCTGGTCCATGCGCCGAAGTTCCGGCTGGAGGTCGCCAGCGCGTTCGCGCAGGACGAAATCAAGCTCGTGCCGGACAGGCTCAGCCTCACCCTCGGCACGAAAGTCGAGCGCAACGACTTCACCGGCGTCGAATGGCAGCCGGGGGCGCGCCTCGTGTTCAAGCCCTCGGCCGATCAAAGCCTCTGGACCGCGGTTTCACGCGCCGTACGGACCCCCGATGTGATCGAAGGCAGCAAGGCCGTCGGCGTTATGTATGGCGGGCCGTTTGCCGCGCCGGGCGGACTTTACGTGCCTGCGCTGGTCGGCAATACCGAGGTGCGCTCCGACGTGTTGATCGCCTTCGAGGCCGGCTACCGTGCGCAGGTTTCGCGGAACCTGAGCGTCGATCTCACCGGTTTTTATAATCAGTACCGGCATCTCATCGACTATGGCACCGTGACGCGGCTCCTGCCCGGCTCGCCGGTGGGCGTTGCCGAGATGCCGTGGAGAAACGGTGAGGGTGGCTACACCCGCGGCGCCGAACTCGCAGTTAACTTTTCGCCTGCATTCAACTGGCGCCTGCACGCGAGTTATACGCGATTCCAGCAGCGAATCCATTCCGCCACCCGCCCCGCCGCACTCGATTTCACCTCGCCAGGCCACCAGGCCGCACTGCGCGCTTCGTGGGACGCGGCGAAGCACGTGAATATCGACGCCCAGTTGCGCTACGTCGGCTCCTCCACCGGCGTGCCGGCCTACGTCAGCGCCGATCTGCGCCTGGCGTGGCAGATTAACGAAAAGTTCGAGGCCGCGCTCATCGGCAAGGATCTCCTCGACCCGCAACATCCCGAGCAGGCGCCGACGGTTTTTGCGACCATGACCGAGCTGCCGCGCACCATCAGCCTGCGTCTGACGTGGCGATACTAACCCAGCGATGAGAAAATTCGCGAGATTCTCGCACCCCCTCCTTTACTTGGTCGTTTCCACGCTGCTTGGAGTGTGCCGGTGGACCGCGCGGCTGCCGATGGCCGGACTGGCGGCGTTCGGCGCCGTCGCGGTGGCACGCGCCGACGTGACCAAGGAATACAAGATCAAGGCGGCGTTCCTCTATAATTTCACCAAGTTCGTCGAGTGGTCGCCGGACCGCTTCCCCGATGGCGGCGCGCCAATCGTGATTGGCGTCCTGGGGGAGAATCCTTTCGGCGACGAGCTGGCCGCGGCGGTGCACGATCGCAAGGTCAATGGCCGCTGCATTGTCATCCGCAGCATCCGCTCCCCCGAGGATGCGCAGCAGGCGCATGTCGTGTTCGTGACCGAGGGCGAAGAGCGGCGGTTTGAGACGATGCTGCTGGCCAAAACCGACGGCGTGCTCACGGTCGGCGAGTCCCGGCGTTTTGCCGCGATCGGCGGCGCGATCACGTTTGTCGCCGTCGAGGACAAGGTGCGCTTCGAGATCAATATGGCGGCCGCGGAGGCGGCCGGCCTGAAGATCAGCGCGCAGCTCCAGAAACTCGCGGTGGTGGTGCGCAAAAAGTGAGCCGGCCATGCTGACACGGTTTTTGCGCCACGTCCCGCTCAAGCGAAAGCTGACGATCCTCACGATGATCGTCACGACCTTCGCGCTCGGGCTGGCCGGCGTTTCGCTGGCCGTCTACGATCAGCACGTACTGCGGCGGAACTTGATTTCGGATCTATCGGCGACCGCGCAAATCGTCGGATACAACAGCGCCTCGGCGCTTTCGTTCAACGACCCGACCTCGGCGGAGCAGACGCTCAGCAGCCTGGCGGTGCACGAGCCCATCCGGGCTGCGCGCATCTACGCTCCGGACGGCCATCCGTTCGCAACGTACACCCGAGAGAAGTCGGATAGCGCGCGCTTGCCGCAGCTCGCCCCCCCGGAACAGGCCGTCTTCAACTCGCATGGGCTGGAGCTGGTGCGGGTGATTCGGTTTGCGGGCGAAAATATCGGCACGATTTGCCTGGAGACGGACATGACCGAGTTGCGCGGACGCCTTCTGGGCTCCGCGGTTGCGTTTGTGGTGGTGCTCCTCGCCGCCGCGTTGGTGGCCTATGTGATCGCTTCGAAGTTGCAGCGGATTATCTCCGACCCGGTGACCAGCCTCGCGGGGGTCGCGGCGCGTGTGGCTTCGAAAAACGACTACTCTCTTCGCGCCATCAAGCACGGCGACGACGAGGTGGGCGCGTTGATTGATGGCTTCAATGAGATGCTCGCGCGCATTCAGTCGCGCGATGCCGAATTGCAGCAGGCGCACGCGGGACTCGAAAAACGCGTCGCGGACCGGACGAGCGAGCTCGCCAAGTCCGTCTCCCTGCTGAATGCGACCCTCAATTCGACGACGGACGGCATTATCGCGGTGGGGCTGCAGGGCGGCGTGTTCTGCCACAACTCGCGTTTCGCCGCAATGTGGGGGCTTGATGCGGAAATGATGGCGCGAGGCGATGTGCCGGAAATGATTGAGTGCGCCGCGGGGCAGGTGACCGAACCCGTGGAATTCCGGCGCCGGATCGAGGAACTGTATGCCGCTCCCGAGCGCGAATGGCTTGACGTCCTGGCCCTCAAGGACGGCCGGATCTTCGAGCGCTACGTGCATCCGCAAAAGATCGACGGTGTCTGCGTCGGCCTGGTCGTCGGTTTCCGTGATGTGACGGATCAGAAAGCCGCGCACCAGGCGCTCGCGCGCGAGAAGACGCGGCTTCAGTTCATCTTCGATTCGGTGCCGATGGGCATCTCACTGCGGATTGTTCGACCCGATGGCTCCAGCACGCGCATGCTGAATGATACGCATCTGCGCATCTGCGGTCTCACTCGGGAGCAGATCGATGACCAGGACGCTTTCCGCGCCATCAGCCATCCCGAGGACTATGCGCTCCAGCTTGCGCTCGACGCCCAGCTCCAGGCACGTGACCTCAACCGCTATAAGCTCGAGAAACGCTATCTTCGCTCCGACGGACAGACCGTCTGGGTCATCTTTTCGCGGGAGCGTCACGATTACGCGGAGGGCGGCCACGAGGTGCTGACGACGATTGTGGACATCTCGGAGCTGAAGCGCACGCAGGAGCAGGCCGCGGTGGAGCGGGCACGGTTCAAATTCATTTTCGATTCGGTGCCGGTGGGCATCGCGCTGGTCGTGCCAGGCGCCAACGAAACGCGGGTGGTGAATCCGGCGCACGAGCGCATCACGGGCGTCTCCGCCACGGAAAGCGATCATGTTGGCGCGTTCAAGCGCGCGACGCACCCCGACGACTACCCGCGGCAGCGGCCGTTGCTCGACGCGTTCAAGCGCGGTGAAATCGATCGGTTCATCCTCGAGAAACGCTATCTGCACGCGGATGGACGCGTGGTCTGGGTGGAATTGGCGCGCCGGATGTTTGTGGACGATACGACCGGCCTCAAACAGGCCATTACGACGATTGTCGATATCACCGAACGGAAGGACGCCGAAGCCCGGCTCGCCGACACGCATCGTCAATTGCTCGAAACGTCCCGCGCGGCGGGCATGGCGGAGGTGGCGACCGGGGTGCTGCACAACGTCGGCAATGTCCTGAACAGCGTCAACGTCTCGAGCACGCTCGTCAGCGATTTCGTGCGGCAATCGCCCATTGACCGCGTCGCCCGGCTCAGCGAGCTCTTGGCCAGCCAGGCCGTCGATCTTCCCAAATTCTTCGCGACCGACCCGCGGGCGGAAAAAATCCCGGCGTTCGTCGCCGCGCTGGCCGAGCATCTGCAGCGCGAGCAGCGCCAGTGCCTCACGGAGCTCGAGTCGCTGCGAAAAAACATCGAGCACATCCGCGACATCGTCGCGATGCAGCAAAGCTACGCGAAGGTGTCGGGCGTATCCGAACTGATCAGCGTAACCGAACTGATCGAGGATGCGGTGCGCATGAATGCCGGCGCTTTGACGCGCCATCAGATCACGCTCGTTCGCGATTTTCAGGCGAATCCCACCTTCTTCGTGGAGAAGCACAAGGTGCTGCAGATCCTGGTCAATCTCGTGCGCAATGCGAAGCACGCTTGCGACGAAAGCGGTCGCCCCGACAAGCAGTTGACCATTCGCACCATCGTCGAAAGCGACCGGGTGACAATCACGGTGAGTGACAACGGCGTCGGCATTCCCCCGCAGAATCTCACGCGGATCTTCTCGCATGGCTTCACCACGAAGAAGGATGGCCATGGGTTCGGACTGCACAGCGGCGCGCTGGCCGCCCGGGAGCTGGGTGGCGCCCTCGTAGCGGAAAGCAAAGGTCTGGGGCGTGGCGCGTCATTCTCCCTGGAACTCCCGCTCAAGCTCGCCGCAAAAGCGGCCTAGTTTCCCGCTCCTCCTCAGACTCTCTTCGGCCCGGCGGTATCGCCGATCCGGTGACACGCCAGTCCCCTGCTCCCGCGTCGCAAAAACAGGCTTCCGTCCCGCGCCGATCTCCGTTGTAATAGAGACATGGCGCCCCGTTCTGTCGTTGTCGCGGATGATGTGCCCGAGATTTGTAATCTCGTGTCGAAGTTCCTCGAGCCTTGCGGGTACGTCGTCCATCACGCCCATTCCGGCCGGGAGGCCTTGCAACTGCTTCAGGCTCACCGCTGCGATATCCTCATCGCCGACATGCTGATGCCGGAAGGCGAGGGCGTTGAGCTGATCTCGTCCGCCCGAAAAGCCCACGCCGATCTGCGCATCCTGGCGATTTCCGGCGGCGGCGAATCTCTGACCGCGGAATATTGCCTCCACCTGGCCACGACCTTCGGAGCTCACGCGACGATGACCAAGCCTTTCGATCGCCGCGAATTCCTCTCCACCGTCGAACGTTTGCGAACATCCTCAGCCACCCCGGCACGTTTGGGGGAATAACGTCCTCTCGCTCGGAGCCCTGAGGTCAGGGCAACCAGTCCCGCGGCACAAAGAGTTGCGCCGCTGCGTCCGGCTGGCATCGTCCCGCCAATCCGTGGAAGCCGGCCCTCCCTCCCCCGCGCGCAACACCCGCTCACCCCTCGATCCGCCCGGTCAGCGGCGTCTCGCGGTCATCATGTTCACGGACATGGTGGGCTACAGCGCGCTGACCCAGCGCGACGAGTCGCTCGCGCTGCAACTGCTGGAGGAGCATCGCCAGTTGGTGCGTCCGCTGTTCCCCGCCCGCGGCGGCCGCGAGATCAAGACCATCGGCGATGCGTTCCTCGTCGAGTTTGCCAGCGCGCTCGACGCCGCCACGTGCGCGGTCGAAATGCAGCAGGTGCTGCACGAACACAATCTCGCCACCCCGCCGGAGCGCCGCATCCAGATTCGCATCGGGTTGCACGCGGGCGATGTCATCCACCGGGAGGGCGATGTCTTCGGCGACGGGGTCAACATCGCCGCGCGTATCGAACCGCTGGCCGAGGCCGGCGGCATCTGCGTTTCCGAGGACGTCGCCCGGCAGATTCAAAATAACAAGCTGGCTGACTGCACGCTGGTGAAGCTCGGCGCCGGCGAGCTCAAGAACATCACTGTGCCAGTGGAGATCTACCGGCTGGTCCTCCCGTGGCAGAAGCGACGGCCCGAGTTTGCCGATCGCGCCGCGTTTTTCCTCGCGAAAAAATCGGTTCGCCGGGCCATCGTGGCGGTTGCCGCCGTTGCCGTCGTCCTCGCCGCGCTTTGGATGCGCCGCCCGTCAGAGCCAGCGGTGCCAGCCTCGGAAAAACGCCTCGCCGTGCTGCCGCTGGTCAACCTGGGCGGCGAGGCGCGAGACGAGTACTTCGCCGACGGGATGACGGAGGAGCTGATCTCGTCGCTGTCTTCAGTCCGGGAACTGAGCGTCATTGCCCGCACCTCGATCACCAAGTTCAAAGGCACCAAGCTCGATGTGGCCGAAATCGGCCGCGCTCTGAGTGTGGGCTGGATTCTGGAAGGCACCGTCCGCATGGCGGGCGAACAGGCCAAGGTCCGCGTGAGCCTCGTGGACGTGGCCAGCCAGAAAGCACTCTGGACTCAGGAATTTGGTCCCACGATCAAGGACGTGTTCGCCGTGCAGTCGGCCATCGCCATGAGCGTGAGCGATGCCCTGAAAGTGCGGCTGCTCGCCGGCGAAAAAAGCCAGCTTACCCGCCGTGGCGCCGGCAACGCCGAGGCCAATCGTGAGTACCTGCTCGGCCGTTCCCAGCTCAACAAACGCACCGGCCCTAGCGTCATGCAGGCCATCGAGCATTTCACTCACGCCGCGGCCGATGATCCGGGGTTTGCGCTCGCGCTGGCGGGACTTGCCGATGCCTACTCGCTCGCCGGCGCCGGCTACGGCACCCTGCCGCGGGATGAAGCCAACCGGCACGCCCGTGACTATGCCGTGCGCGCCGTCGAGCTCGATCATACGCTCGCCGAGGCGCACGCCGCCCTCGCCTATGTGAAGTTCCGCATCGACTGGAACTGGGCCGGCGCCGAGGCCGGCTTCAAGCGCGCCCTCGAGCTCAAGCCTGGGTACGCACGTGCGCACGAACAATTCGGCCTGCTCCTCGCGATCCTCCGCCGCTTTCCCGAGTCGATGGCGGAATTCCAGCGCGCCCAGCAGCTCGATCCGCTCTCGCTGGGCGTGAGCAATGGCATCGGCCGCCTGCTGCACTTCGAGCGCCGCTACGAGGAGGCGCTCGTGCAGTTCAAGCGCACGCTCGAAATCGACCCGCAATTCCCCGAGGTCCACTTCAACATCGGCATCACGTATCTCGCGATGGGCCGCCACGACGAGGCGATCGCATCCCTCGAGCTCGCGCTGAAACTCTCCAACAACCGCACGGTCATCGCCGCGATGCTCGGGGTCGCGCAGGGCTTCGCCGGCCGGAAAGCCGACGCCCAGAAGATTTACGACGAGATGGTCGCGAAATCCGAGGCGCCTTACTACCTCGCGGTTCTGTCGGCCGGTCTCGGTGAGACCGACCGGGCGTTCAAGTATTTCGAGGAGGCGCTCGCCCAGCGCGATGCCATCCTCATCTACATGGCGGTCGAGCCGGCGTTTCCCCAGCTCGCCGCGGATCCACGCTACGGTCAGATCCTGAAGAAAATGGGCCTAGCGCAGTGAAGATCCGCGGCGAATTGGCGCGCTACTTCAGCGCCGCCACAGCCTGCTTCGCGCTCACGCGCCCGCCGTGACTTTTGCTGATCGTGGCGAATTCAATCTTCCCGTCCCGGCTAATGACAAAAGTCGACGGATACGCCGTTTCGTTTTTCCCCTCCCAGCGCAGCCCGTAGGCGTTCGTGAACGTGTAATCCGGATCGAGGACGAGGGTAAAATCCGCCGGCCACGACTTGTCCTTGAGGAACTCCTGCGCGTGCGCCTGCAGTTTTTCCGCCGGTCCCGGATACACCATCACCACCTGCGCGCCGCGCGCCTTGAACTCGCCGGCACTCGCGACGAAATCGTGCACCTGCTTCGTGCACATCGGGCACTGGTAGCCCGGCCAGCCGCGCAGCACGACGAGTACCACGGGCGCTTTCGCGTTGAGCGTTTTCAATTCCACCGCGCGCTCATCGAGCGTGCGCAGCGTGAAGTCGGGCGCGGTATCGCCCATCTTGGGAGTCATCATCGTCGCGGCCGCGAGGTGCGAGCCGGCCACGAATGCGAACAGCAACAGGAATACGGATGTTTTGGTCATGGGAAAAAAGTTTGCCCGTAGGGCGGGTCTCTGACCCGCCCCCAGATACTCACCACGCGAAAGGCCGTGCTAGACTACTCTAGATCACCCGCCGCAGCGCCTCCGCCCCCGCATGCGTCACCAGCGCATACACATGGTTTGCATCCGCCCACGTCGTGGACGCATACTCGCCCTGTACCTTCATGAGTGCCTTGGGATCCAGCGTGCCGGGCGCAAAATCGCTGCGCCGCGCGACGTAAACGTGATACCAATTGCCCTCGCGCTGGAAGCAGACCTCGAAAACCTGCCGGCCACCCACCTTGATCGCGCGGCAATGGTTTTTCGTCAGTTCGTTGAGATCGACCTTGAGATTGCTGGGCAACGGCAGGCTGGCGCTGGCGAGCTGGGCCTGTACGTGATCCAGCCCCGCGGGATGCCCCGTGTGCTGGTCATGCGCATCCGCGAGATCGCGGAGCGCAAACGTCGCCAGCTCGGCGCCCGTCGGGGGGCCGGACGATTTCCGCACGATCGCGGCCACCGCCGCCAACAGCACGAAGGCCGCCGCCGCTGCGAGCCAGGTCGGATTGCTCCACCATGGCCGCTTCGCCGGCGTGGCGCTCATGCGTGCGCCCGCGAGAATCGCTTCGCGCAGGCCGGGCGGCGGTGCGATGGTTTGCAGCTTCGCCGTCAGCGCGGTGTCGAACGTGCGCTGTTGCTCGAACCACGCGCGCAATTCCGGATCGCGCTCCGCCTGTTCGAGCGCGGCCGCCAGCGCCGGGTCGCTCGCATCGCGGCCATCCGGCCGGTACGCCCCGAGGATGAACTTGGCCTCCTGGTTTTTCATGAGCGTACCCCCGTTTGCGGAAATTCAACCACCTTGCCGCCCTTTGCCTTCTCCGCGAGCCGGGCGCGGAGCTGGGCCTTGCCGCGCGAGAGCCGCGACATGACTGTGCCGATCGGGACGGAGAGAATCTCGGCGATTTCGATATAGGATAGGTCTTGCAAATAGAACAGGGTGACCGGCTCGCGAAATGCCGGGTCGACCTCCTGGAGCGCTTCCAGCACGAGCTGCGCATCCATCTTGTTGATCGTGTCGTGCTCCACGTCCGGTGGGTCTTGCTCCGCGGGCGAAAGCTCGTCGATCGCCGTCATCCGGGAATCGCGGCGCCGCGTGCGCAGGAATTCGCGATAGAGCGTGGTGAAGAGCCAGGACTTTGCCTTGGTGACTTCGCGCAAAGTCTCACCCTTCGTCGCCCAGATGAAGAACGTCTGCTGCGTGAGGTCGCTCGCGTCGGAGGAGCTGCGCGTCAGGCTCAACGCAAAGCGATAGAGCGCCGCGTAGTAAGTCTCCACCAATTGTGGGAAAACCTCGTCGTGCATTGGAAGTGAGAAGCAGGAGCACCATGGACTATTCCCGGAAATTTGTCAGCGTCGGGAATACCCCGAGCCGTGGTGCCTCTCACCTCTGCTTCATCCCCCCAATATTATGTCCTCCGCAACTGCTCCTGCCCCGGCGGCCCGCACCGCCCCGTCCACCCCCGCACCGAAACTCAACGTCAATCCCGACAAACTGAATGCCTTCCTCGGTCGCGCGCTCAACGACATGGGCGCCGCGATGCAGACCGCCCTCATCATCACGGGCGAACGGGTCGGCCTCTACAAGGCGATGGCGGGCGCCGGCCCGCTCACGTCGGCCGAGGTCGCGCAACGCACCGCAACCGACGAGCGCTACGTCCGCGAGTGGCTCTGCGCCCAAGCCGCCAGTGGTTACGTCGAGTACGATCCCGCCTCGGGCAAGTTCACGCTGCCCGACGAACAGGCGCTGCTGCTCGCCGTCGACAGCGGACCAGCCTATCTCCCGGCCGCCTATCAAATCATCGCCGCCACCGTGGTCGATGAACCACAGTTGCGCGAAACCTTCCGCACCGGCTTCGGCTTCGGCTGGCACCAGCACTGCAAGGACCTGTTCGAAGGCACCGAGCGCTTCTTCCGCCCGAGCTATGCCGGCAACCTCATCTCCTCCTGGATCCCCGCTCTCGAGGGCGTGGAAGCCAAGCTGAAGGCCGGCGCGCGCGTCGCCGATGTCGGTTGCGGCCACGGCGCCTCCACGATCCTGATGGCGCAGGCGTACCCCAATTCCAAATTCGTCGGCTACGATTATCACGCGCCCTCAATCGAGGCCGCTCGCGCGCGGGCCAATGCGGCGGGCGTGGGGGACCGCATCACCTTCGAGCAGGCGGGCGCAAAGGATTTTCCCGGCAAGGATTTCGACCTCATCGCCTTCTTCGACTGCCTGCACGACATGGGCGATCCCGTCGGCGCCGCAAAGCACGTGCGCTCCGCCCTCAAGCCGGACGGCACGTGGCTGATCGTCGAACCCGCCGCCGGCGACCGCGTCGAGGACAATCTCAATCCCGTCGGCCGGGTCTTCTACGCGGCGTCCACGATGATCTGCACGCCCGCCTCGCGCTCCCAGGAAGTCGGCCTCGCCCTCGGCGCCCAAGCCGGCGAAGCCCGCCTCCGCGACGTCGCCACCCGCGGCGGCTTCACCCGCTTCCGCAAAGCGACCGCGACACCTTTCAACCTCATCCTCGAAGCGCGGGTCTAAGTCGTATTCTGCGTTCGAGGTGGAGCGGCTTGACCTCAAGCCGCTTGCCTTGGCTTTCGCCTGGGACCGCGACCGCCCTCGGTCGCATTCCGTGTTTGTTTCGGCAACGTCGAAACGACTTCCCCGTCGGCGATCGGTTCGCCTCGCACATTTCTGTTCGTACCCACCAGAAGAATGATGGAATGATCCCCCTTCCATCATGCACCGACCGAACCCCGTCACCCTGCTGCGTTGGCTGCCCGCCCTCCTACTCGCCGCGCTCCTCTCCTCGACTGCTTCCACCGCCTCGGCCGCGGCCTCAAAACAACCGAACATCATCTTCTTCCTCGCCGACGATCTCGGTCAGCGCGACCTCGGCGTCTATGGCAGCACGTTCTACGAAACCCCGAACATCGATCGCCTCGCGCGCGAGGGCGCGATGTTCACGGACGCCTACGCGGCCTGCCCGGTCTGCTCCCCCACGCGCGCCAGCATCCTCACGGGCCAGTGGCCGCAACGCACCGGCATCACGGACTACATCGCGCCGGACAACGCCAACGGTCCGGAAAAATGGAAGCGCAACACTCCCCTGCTGCCCTCGCCCAATCGCGATCGGCTCGCGCTCGACGCGCCGACGCTGGCCAAGGCGCTGAAATCCGCCGGTTACGCGACCTTCTTCGCGGGTAAATGGCATCTCGGCCCCGAGGGCTTCTGGCCGGAAAACCAGGGCTTCGACCACAACCTCGGCGGCAACGAGAAGGGCGGCCCCTACGGCGGCCGGAAATATTTTTCCCCTTACGAAAACCCTCGCCTAAGCGATGGCCCCGACGGCGAGCACATCGAGGATCGGCTCGCGACCGAGACCGGCAAATTCATCACGGCCAATCGCGATCGACCCTTCTTCGCTTACTATCCCTTCTACTCCGTCCACACGCCCTTGATGTCGCGCGAGGACCTCCGGCTGAAATACGAGGAGAAGCGCAAGCGCCTCGGCCTCGAAGCCCGCTGGGGCCGCGAAAGCGAGCGCGATGTGCGGCTCGTGCAGGAGCATGCCGTGTACGCCGGCATGGTGGAGGCGATGGACCTCGCCGTCGGCAAAGTGCTCGCGAAGCTCGACGAACTCGGCCTCCGCGAAAACACCCTCATTATCTTCACGAGCGACAACGGCGGCCTGGCCACGAGCGAAGGCTGGCCCACGTCGAACCTGCCGTGGCGCGGCGGCAAGGGCTGGATGTACGAAGGCGGCATTCGCGAACCTCTCGTGATGCGCTGGCCCGCGACAATCACGGCCGGCGCCGTGATCCGCACGCCCGTCAGCAGTCCGGATTTTTTCCCCACGCTGCTCGATGTCGCGGGCGTGAAGCCCGCCCCGAACCAGACGCTCGACGGCACCAGCCTCCTCCCTCTCTTCCGCGGCGGCACACTGCCGGACCGCTCATTGTACTGGCACTACCCCCACTATGGCAATCAGGGCGGCGCCCCCGGCGCCGCCATCCGCCGCGGCAACTGGAAGCTGATCGAGTGGATGGAGGACCAGCGCGTGGAATTATTCGATCTCAGCAGCGATCCGAGTGAAACCACCGATCTCTCGCGCAAGGATCCGCAGCGCGTCGCCGCCCTCCGCACCGAGCTGAGGAACTGGCAAAAGTCCGTCGGCGCCCGCTACCCCACCCCGAATCCCGCCTACGATCCCGCCCAACCCAGCGGCCGCGCCTCCGTACGGCCGACCGACAACGCGCCACCCGCCGCAGCCGCCAAAAAGGGGAAAGCGAAAAAGTAAGCCTCCCTTATGCGACGACGCGACTTCCTGAGGATCGCCACCGCCTTCGCCGCTGCATCCACCACGACGCGCGCGCAAACCGCTCCTCCCGCCGCGCGGAAATCCTCGCCTCGGATCGACGCCGACGCTGTCGCGAAAATCGAGCGACTCGTGCCGGCGCTGATGCGCAAAAAAGCGGTGCCCGGCGTTTCCCTCGCCATCGTCATGGATGGCCGCCTCGCGTGGCAGCGTGCGTTTGGCGTGCAGGATGCAGAGACCAAGACGCCCGTGGACAATGACACGATGTTCGAAGCCGCCTCCGTCAGCAAAACAGTCTTCGCCTACGCCGCCTTGAAGCTCTACGAGCGCGGCGTGCTCGCCCTCGATACTCCTCTTACCAAGTACACGAAGCAGCCCTTCGCCAGCGATCCGCGCATCGCACGCGTCACGGCGCGCCACGCGCTGTCGCACACCACGGGCTTTCCTGATTGGCGCACGAGTTCGCGGCTTGAATTCGAAGCCGATCCCGGCACGCGTTTTCACTACTCGGGCGAAGGATATTACTACCTGCAATCCGTCATCGCCGAGGTCGCTGGCCGGACCCTGGCCGCGCCTTGTGGCCGCTACGAAGCCGATTTCGAAGTGTGCGCCACGGATTTCGACGAGTTCATGCGCCGGTCGCTGCTCGCTCCACTCGGCATGACCGCCAGTGGCTATCAGTGGCGCGAAGCCTTCACATCTCACACGGCACGACCGCATGGCATCAAAGGCGAACCCCTCGCCTGGAAAAAGCCGAATGCCGCCGACATCGCCCGCTACGGCGCGGTGGGCGAGCTTCGCACCACGGCGTCGGACTACGCGAAGTTTCTCACCGCGGTCCTCACCCTGCCGACGAGCGACGCCTTTCTCTCGGCCAAAATGCGCAACGAAATGCTCCGTCCCCAAACGAAGCTCGGGACAGAGAAGATCGACGGCGCCGACTCGTGGGCGCTCGGTTGGGCGGTACAGGAGCGCCCCACCGGAAACGTGATTCTCCATTCCGGCGGACAAACGGGCTTCCGCTCGCTCACAATGGCGTCCGTCGAACGCAAATCCGGCTTCGTGATTTTCACGAACAGCGACAACGGCGGCACCATTTGCTACGACCCCACCCTCGGCCAACTGCTGACGCCATTGCTGGCCGGCTAAGTGCGCGTCGCGATCGCTTCGCGCGGCGAAGCTCAGCAGTAGGGCGAGTCTCTGACCCCGCCCTCGAATGAAATAATCGCCAGTCTAGCTCTAAAAATTCCCGCTCACCCCGAACTTAATCACCGTCGTGTAGAGGTCGTTCCGGATCTTGCGGTCCGGAATGTAGACGTAGGTGTGATTCGTCGGCGTGTTGAACACGTTGATCACATCGACGTAGACGCTCATCCGGCGGTTGACCGCGTAAGCCAGGTTCAGATCGACCGGCGTGCTGCCAACATCATAGACCCGGCGCGAAGGATCGGCGTTGAAGGAGTTCAGGCGATCGACCGAGTAGTTCATCTTCGCGCGCACCGTCCAGCCGTGCGCAATGTACGAGATGCCCACATTGCCCGTACGGGGTGTGAACAACGGCAGTTGCGCTCCGCCGACGCGGGCTCCCGGCGTGCCGTAGTCCCCCTCCGTCCGCAGCCAGGTGATGTTGGCGAAGGCGCCGAAGCCTCGCCAGATGCCGCCGAGATTGCTGAACTGCTGGCTGTAGGAAATCTCCATGCCGCGAATCTGCGCCGAGCCGCCGTTCATATCCGTGGTCAGCATGTACCCGTTGTAGCCTTCGCCGATATGTTGCCCGAGGTGAGCGCGCCGACGTTGGCGCGAAAAATGAAATTACGGAGGTTCTTCTCGAACACGCCGACCGAAAGCAGGCCCGCCGGCTCAAAGTAATATTCGAGCGTCGCGTCATAGTTCCGTGAATACTGCGGCTGGAGATCCGGGTTGTTCGCGGTGACCGTCTGCCGATCGTTGTCGATCGCCTGCGTCGGGATAATCTGACCGAAGTTCGGCCGGCCGATGCCCGTGGAGTAACTCAAGCGCCCAACGAGCCCGCGGGTGAAGTTGTACTTGAAATGGAGGCTCGGGAAATAATCGCGATACTGGCCGTTCCCCTTCACCTGCGTGTACTCCGCTCGCGCGCGGCGGATGGTCTCGTCCGGCGTGACGGTGCCGACGAAGGCCGCGCGCCGCGCCCGCTCCGCGGGGGTGATCTCCTGTTTGAAGCCGGTGCCCTCGAAACGGGTCTCCTCCGCGCGCACGCCGGCGACCACGAGCAGCGAGCCGAGTTTGGCCTCGCCCATCAGGTACGCGGCCGCGACGGACTCCGACGCCTTGCCGTCGTTGCGGATAGTGTCGCGGGTGCCGGTGTCGACGTTTTCGCGGAAGAGCTGCGGCTGGCTGAGGAGCGCGTTCTTCAGCTCCTTCAACTGGAGGAACTGGTAGCCCTTCGGAAACTCGAAGGCAGTGTGCGTGTAGTTGGGATCGAAGAAGCGATCGAGATTGTCGTCGTTGGCGGCGCCGACCGGGCCGGGCACGCCGTTGGGCCCCACGTAGCTGTAGATGCGCCGGTTCTGGTCCTGCTCGCGCCATTGATCGCGGTAGCGTGCGCCGGTCTTGATCGCCAGCGGGATCGAGGTCGGCAACGGCTTCCGGAAATTCACCTGCGCACCGACGATGTGGTCGTGGCTGAGGTTGTCGCGGTTGTCGACCGAGGTCATGGTCGAGTTGCGCACGTCGTAGACGTCGGGCCCGCTGATTTGATTAATCACGAAATAATTGTGCGTGTGCGATCGATCGAAGCGGAAGCCCACGCCCGCGACCGTGCGATCCGGAATGAAGCGCGTCTCGGTGCCGCGCGAGGGCGAATAGTTCGCGGAGAAGTCGAGCTTGCCGCCCAACAGTGCGGTGCTCTCTCCTCCGACCGCGAGGTTCAGCGTCTGGATGTCGCGGTATCGCTTGTTCTGATCGAAGGTGAACGTGAGATTGCGCGTATCGGTCACGTTCTGGGTCACCGACACGATATTGGCCGCCGCCGCTGTGCTCAGTGTCGGCTGGCGGCGATCGAGGGCGTCTTCATAGATGGAATACGTGGAGTTGAAATACACCTTCGTCTTTTCGGTCAGCTTGTAGTCGAGCCGCAGCCCAAAGCCGGCCCGCTTGTGGCGCAGTTCGTCCTGGCCCCAGTTGAGCGCGGTGAAGAACACGGGCCGATCGGTCGCGGTCGTGCGCTCGTAATCGAGATTGGCCCGGTCGCGCGGCTTGTGCGATTCGGTGTAGCTCGCGGTGAAGAGGATCCCGATCTTGTTCCCAATCACGTCGGAAAAGCTGATGTTGGCGAGTGGCCGGAACGACTTCTGATCCAGGTTGAGCGTCTGGCCGAAGTTGTACGTGTAGCGGCGGCCCTTGCGATCGAGCGGGCTCTTGGTCTTCAGGTTCACCGCGCCGCCGATCGAGTCAGCGTCCATGTCGGGGGTGGCGGCTTTGGTGATTTCGATCGTTTCGATGAAGTCGGCCGGCACCTTGTCGATCTCGAAGGCGCGGTTGAAGTCGCGCGTCGAACCGTTCGCGCCGCGCGTGCCGTCGATGGTGACGGCGTTCATGTTTGAGTCGACGCCGCGGATCTGCACGCGAATGATCTCGCCCTCCGACTCTTCCTTGCTGACGCCCGGCATGCGCAGCAGGAAGTTGCCGATATTGAGATCGGCCACGTTGCCGAAGGCGTCAGACGAGATCACGTCCTTCACATTGCCCGCATTGCGGCGCTGCGTGATCGCAAGGGCATTGCCCTCGCGTTCGCCTTCCACGACGTATTTCGAAAGTTGGTACACCTGGGCGCTGAGCCCGATGTCGTAGCTGGCGGTGGCGCCGCCGGTGACGCGCGCCTCGACGGTTTTGGCATCGAGACCGGAGTAGGTGACAGTCACCGAGTACAGGCCCGCCGCGAGATTGGGCACGACGAACTGCCCCTCGCGCGACGTAAGCACCATGGCATTGCCGGGCTTCACCACCACTTCCGCGCCCTCGAGATTGGCGCCCGTGGCGAGATTGCTGACCGTGCCGGAGATCGCACCGGTGCCCTGGGCACGAACGCTGGCGGCAAAGACAAACGACACGGCGAGCACGAGGCTGAGCCAGCGGCACAGCCGGGATCCAAGCGGACGGATGCGAGACATGGGGTTCCTTGGTTAGATGTTTCCCTGCACGCAGGCACAGGGCGAGGGGTTCACTGGAGGTCTGAAATCCTGCCGGGGGTTGGGGTTGCACCGAGAAAATCCCGTTGCCTGAGCGCGGGCAAGAAAAACACGCCTACGTAAAAAATAAGGGGATCGCTCCGGCCACTGGCGCGTAACGTATCCGGATGTTACATTGGTCAGCGAGCGTCTCTGCAGGCTCCTCTGCAAACCATTCGCCCTTCCTACACAGCTAAATCCGCGGCATAGTCATGCAACCATTCGAATGAATTCGCTATCGGCATTTCGTGGGGAAATCCCGCAGAGTAACGGCCGCGAAGGTTACATCCGCCACGCGCACCGATTTCGTCCCTGATTCGTCACTCCCTTTCTCTCCCTCCTCCCATGAGGCATAGCATAATTACTCTCCTGGCGCTCTCCGTCGGTCTCACGTTGTCCGCGTCGGCCGCGGCGCCGGCCGCCAAACCCAACATCATCTTCATCCTGTCCGACGACGTCGGCTACGGCGATCTCGGGTGCTACGGCGCGCAGCACGTGAAGACCCCGAACCTCGATCGGCTGGCCCGGGAAGGCCTGCGCTTCACCGATGCGCACGCGACCGCGTCGGTCTGCACGCCGACCCGCTTTGCCTTCATCACCGGCAGGTACGCCTGGCGCGTGCCGGGCACCGGCATCGCCCCCGGCAATGCGACGCTGCTGTTTCCCGCGAACACCCCCACCGTCGCCTCCGTGCTCAAGCAGGCGGGCTATCGCACCGCCCTCGTCGGCAAATGGCATCTCGGCCTCGGCGTCACCGAGCCCGACTTCAACGGCGAGCTGAAGCCGGGCCCGAACGAGGTCGGCTTCGACTCTGCATTTTTCATTCCCGCCACCGGCGATCGCGTGCCCTGCGTTTTCGTCGAGGACCACCGCGTCTTCGGCCTCGATCCCAAGGATCCGATCCGCGTCAGCTACACGACGCCGATTGGCAACGAGCCACTCGGCTCGACCCATCCTGAGCTGCTGCAGATCAAGGCCGGGCCCAATCACGACAAGGCGATCGTGAACCGGATCTCGCGCATCGGCTACATGACGGGTGGTACCGCCGCGCTCTGGAAGGATGAGGATATCGCGGACACGCTGGCTCGCCGCGCCGTCTCATTCATCGAAAAGCAGAAGGCCGGCACGCCGTTTTTCCTTTTCCTCGCCACGCACGATATTCACGAGCCCATGGTGCCGCACCCGCGCTTTCGCGGCACGAGCGATTGCGGCTGGCGCGGCGACGTCATCCATCAGCTCGACTGGACGGTCGGCGAAGTGCTCGGCGCGCTCGATCGGCTCGGCTTCGCCAAGAATACGCTCGTCATCTTCACCTCCGACAACGGCGGCGCGATCAAGGACACCTACGACGACGGCACGAACGCCCTGCACGACCGTCAACCGCCGAACGGCAAGCTGCGCGGCAAGAAGGGCAATCTCTACGAAGGCGGCCACCGCGAGCCCTTCATCGCCCGGTGGCCCGCCAAAATTCCCGCCGGCGGCGAATCCGCCGCGCTGATCGCACACGTCGACATGATGGCCACCTTCGCCACGCTCACTGGTCAGAAGCTCCCCGCCGGCGCCGGCCCCGATTCGCAGAACGTGCTCCCCGCCCTCCTCGGCGAAAAGGGCGCGAAGGGTCGCGACGAGCTTGTGCTCCAAAACAACGGCCAGGCGCCGCTGGCGTTGCGTTCCGGCCCGTGGAAACTGGTTCAACGTCCCAACGGGCAGCCGGAACTCTACAATCTGGATCAGGATCTCGCCGAGACGACCGATCTCGCCGAAAAAGAGCCGGATCGCGTGCGCACGCTGACGGCCCGCCTCGCCGCGATTCGCGGCCACGATGTGCCCGAGTCGGCCCCCGCCAAAAAGAAGAAAAAGCAGTGAGCCTCGTGAGAAGCTCGGCGAGCGAACGCTTTTCCTCGGGGTTGGATCTTGTCTAACGTCCACCCCTCGCCGCCCCATGTCCCTCATCACCCTGCCCCGCGTCCTTCTCCTCTTCCTCGGTCTGATCGCTTGCGTCGCGACGCCGTCCACGCGCGCCGCGGCCGCGAAGCGCCCAAACATCCTCTTCATCCTCGTCGACGATCAGTCCCCCTTCGATCTCAAGGTCTACAACCCCGCGTCAGCGCTCCAGACGCCGGTCATCGATCGGCTCGCGGCGGAAGGCATGACCTTCGACGGGGCCTATCACATGGGCTCGTTCATCGGCGGGGTGTGCACGCCTTCGCGGCATATGATGATGAGCGGGCGCACGCTCTGGCATCTGCCGATCGCGCCTCTCGCCATGGAAAAAGGGCTCTGCCCGCCGAACCTGGAACAGAACACCATCCCCGCCGTGTTCAACCGCGCCGGATACGCGACGATGCGCACGTGCAAGATCGGCAACAGCTACGAGGCCGCCAACCGCCTGTTCACCGTGCGGAAGGACGCCACGAAACGCGGTGGCACGGACGAAGAGGGCAGCGCGTGGCATGCGGAGCAGGTGCTGGAGTATCTCGGACAGCGTGCCGCTTCCCCGGAGCGCGCCCCGTTCCTCATCCATTTCGGCTTCTCTCATCCGCACGATACGCGCGACGGCAAGGCCGACCTGCTCGCCAAATACGGCGCAGTCAATCACGAGGATCCGGTCACGCTGCCACCCGCCAATCCCAAGTCCCCTCGCCTGCCGGTGAACTATCTCCCCGCGCACCCGTTTCATCACGGCCACCCCGGCCTGCGCGACGAAGAGACCGTGAGCGGCGTCTGGAAGAACCGCGACGAGCGCACGATTCGCAACGAGATCGGCCGCGAATTCGCCTGCAGCGAAAACATCGACACGCAGATCGGCCGCGTTCTCGCGAAGCTCGCCGCCATCGGCGAGTTGGACAACACGTTTATCTTCTACACCTCCGATCACGGCATCGCCATCGGCCGTCACGGCCTGCAGGGAAAACAGAATCTCTATCAGCACACGTGGCGTGTCCCCTTCATTGTGAAGGGCCCGGGCATTAAGCCCGGCGTCCGCGCCGTCGGAAACATCTACCTGCTGGATGTCCTCGCCACCCTCTGCGATCTCGCCGGCATCGCGGCCCCCGCCACCAACGAGGGCACCAGTTTCAAGCCCGTGCTCCTCGGCCAGCGGCTGGTCACGCGCGATGTCCTCTACGGCGCCTATTCAGGCGGCACCAAGCCCGGCATGCGCAGCGTGAAGCGTGGCGATTGGAAGCTGATCAAGTACGACGTCCTCGGCGGCTCGGTGCGTGAGACCCAGCTCTTCAACCTCGCCGAAAACCCGGAGGAGTTTCTCGACCAGCATCAGGACCCGAAGGTCGTCGCGCTCACCGGCCGGAAACCAACACCGCAGCAGCACAATCTCGCCGCCGATCCGCGCCACGCCGCCAAGCTCGCTGAAATGGAGGCGTTGCTTCTCGCCGAAATGCGACGGCTCAACGATCCTTATCGCCTCTGGAACCAGCCCAGCGACGGCCTGCAGCCTCCGCCCGACGCGCCTCCCGCGAAGAAGAAAAACGCGGGCAAAAACTAGCACCCTCTCTCACTCTCTTCCTCTCACCCTTTCCACTCGTTCCCCATGCTTCCTCTCCTCGGAAAATTTCTCCGGCTCGCCAGCATCGGACTCGGCTGTGCCGCCGGCTTCGCCGCCGAATCGCGGCCCAACATCATCTTCATCCTCGCGGATGACATGGGCTGGAAGGACGTCGGGTTCCAGGGCAGCGACTACTACGAGACGCCCAACCTCGATCGCTTCGCGAAGGAGAACATGGTCTTTTCCGCCGCGTATGCCGGCGCGGGAAACTGCGCGCCCAGCCGGGCCTGTCTGCTCTCCGGCAACTACACGCCGCGCCATCACGTCTACGCCGTCGATAGCACCGACCGCGGCCCGAAGGAATCGCAGCGGCTCGTGCCAATCCCGAATCGCAGCGGCCTCGCGAAGGCCAACATCACCCTCGCCGATGCGCTCAAGGCCGCCGGTTATGCCACCGGCCATTTCGGCAAGTGGCATCTCGCCGGCAAGGATGGCGCGCTGCCGACCGAGCAGGGCTTCGACGTGTCGTTCGATTCGTTCGGCGAAGGCGAGGTGAAGGAAGGCTCGGAAGGCAATCACACCGGCCCGCCCACCGATCCCAAGGGCGCCTACACCATCACGCGCAAGGCGATGGACTTCATCGCAGCGAACAAGGCGCGCCCCTTCTTCTGCTACATCGCGCATCACGCGATCCATTCTCCCCTGCAGGGCGAGGCCGATACACTCGCGCGTTTCGAGGCCAAGCCGCCGGGCGCTCAGCACAAGAATCCGCTCTACGCCGCCTGCGCCTACGCGCTCGATAAGAGCGTCGGCACCTTGCTGCAGAAGCTGAAGGAACTGGACCTGGAGAAAAACACGCTCGTCGTGTTCACCAGCGACAACGGCGGCGTGCAGGGCTCGTCGCAAGAGCCGCTGCGCGGCAGCAAGGGCGGTTACTATGAGGGCGGCATCCGCGAGCCTTGCATCGTCCGCTGGCCCGGTGTCACGCGCCCCGGCAGCCGCAGCGATGTACCGATCATCAACGTCGATTTCTTTCCCACGTTTCTCGCCGCCGCCAGCACTCCCATTCCCGCGGGCAAGACGCTCGATGGCGAAAGTCTCGTCCCCGTGCTGAAGGGCACCGGCGCCCTGCAACGCACCGCGATCTTCTGGCACTTCCCCGGCTACCTGAACAGCCCGGTCAACCGCGGTCGCGAGCTCGACGTGCGCACGGGCTTCCGCAGCCGTCCCGTCACCGTGATTCGCAAGGGCGATTGGAAACTGCACCAGTACCATGAGGAATGGCAGCTCGATGGCGGCCGCGCCAAACTCGCGACCAATCATGCCGTTGAGCTCTACAACCTGGCCGACGACATCGGCGAGCGCCACGACCTGGCCAATGAAAACACCGCCAAGCGCGACGAGTTGCTCAACGATCTGCTCGCGTGGCAAAAATCCACCAACGCCCTGATTCCCAGCGAACCGAACCCGAGCTTCGGCTCGAGCGCTCCGGTCGAGAAGGCGAAAAAGGGCGGCAAGAAAAACAAGCAATAGCCCCATGCGACCGACCGCCACGTCTACCCTGCGCCTGGGCGCCACGTTCCTCGCTTCGCTCGTCTATGGCGGTCACGCTTTCGCGCAGGACACAACACCCGCCAAGGCCGCCAAGAAAGAGCCGGCGTTTTCCTGGGTATCACCGCTCGCAAAAGCCGACACGGCCCGAAAGCCTCTGCCGCCCGGCGTGAAACACGTGACGTTCAAGAGCCCGTCCATGGGCGTTGACGTCGGCTACTACATCTATCTTCCACCCGGCTACGAAACGGGCAAGGAACGCTATCCCGTGGTGTATCACCTGCACGGCGGTCGCCCCGGCGCCGAAAGCAAGGCGGTGCGGCTCTCCGAGTTTGTGGATCGCGCCATCGCCGCGGACACCATCAAGCCCACCATCTATGTCTATCCGAATGGCGGCCCCGTGAGCTGGTACGACATGCCGGACACCCCACGCGGGCTCGGCGAGACCGTGTTTGTGCGGGAGCTGGTGCCGCACATCGACGCGACCTATCGCACGTGGGGCACGCGCGAGGGCCGCGCACTGGAGGGTTACTCGCAAGGTGGCCGTGGCACCACGCGCATCATGTTCAAGCACCCCGAGCTTTTCCTCTCCGTCGCGCCGGGTGGCTCGGGCTATGGACCGGAAAAGCACATTCAGGAAAACAACGGCTACGAATCGGAGACGCTGCGTTTCCTGCCTCTCGGCTACAATACCTGGGACCTCGCGAAAGCCTTCGCCGCGCGCAAGGATCGGCCGGAGCTGAGCATCCTGATCTGGGACGGCACGAAGTGCTTCAACTACGAGTTCAATCTCAAGTTCTCCGCCTACCTGAAGGAACTCGGCCTCCGCCACGAATTCCTCTCCATCCCGGAGGTGCCGCACTCTGCCGCCGGCAGCTACGAAAAGAAAGGCGACGAGCTCATGCGTCACCACCAGCGCACCTTCGACGCGCATCGGCCCAAATAGGTCAAACGCTCGCCGGGACTGGCAGATTCCCTCGATTCAATCCACATCGCGACCCTCCGAAATGGTTCGACCCTTCCCACCGAGGCGCGCCACGGCGCCAAGCTAGGGTCCCGGGCGAACCGCCAGTGATAACTCTCAAATGCACCTGAAACCCAAAAGTCTTTTCGCTCTCATCGGCGCCTGGCTTGGCCTCGCTGGCGCGCCGCAAGCCTCCGCTCAGGCGCCCGCGCCGACCGGCTCGGTGCAAGGCATCGTGCTCAACGCTGCTACCGGCCGCTATGTGGAAGGCGCGGATGTCACGCTCGACGGCGGCACGCGCACCGAGCGCACCGACAGCCAGGGTCGCTTCGCCTTCGGTGGCGTTCCGGCCGGCGCGCACCGCGTAGTCGTCGACTCCACGGGCACTAATCGCGGCGAAGTATCCGTCGACGTGTCCGCCGGCCAGACGGCGAGTGTCACGCTTCGGCTGCAATCGGAGATTGTGGCGATGCAGGCGTTGATGGTCACCGCGCAGGCGGAAGGCCAGGCCCAGAGCCTCAATCTGCAGAAAAACGCCGAGAACATGCGCAACGTGGTGTCGGAGGACGCGCTGGCCAATTCGCGGCTCGGCGAAGTGGGTGAGGCGCTCCAGTCGATTCCCGGCGTGTACGTCGAGGTGAGCACGCACCAGCCGTCGCGCGCGTTCATTCGCGGCATGACGTCGGATCTCAACTCGGTGACGTTCGACGGCGTGCGCATCGGCACCTGGCAGGGCACGCGCGATGCGCAGGTGGGCTCGTTTCCGGCGGAAAATCTCTCGCGCGTCGAGGTGATGAAGACCGTCACACCCGAGCAGGAGGGCGACGCGATCGGCGGAAGCATCAATCTCGTCTCGAAGCGCGCCTTCGACCTGCCGGAGCGGTTGGTCCGCATCGGCGCAGGCGTCTCGTACGCCAACCAGCAGCAGAACTGGGACAAGCAGTTCAGCGTGGATTACGGTGATCGCTTCGGGAAGGACGGCCGCATGGGGCTGTTTTCCTCGATCAACTACTACCGTACGGACCGCGCCTATCACAACGTGGCCAACGCCTACCAGGTGAGCGCTGCGGACGTGTTCAATATCTCCACCCAGACCTTGCTCGACCGCATCGAAAAGGGGTCATGGAAACTCAAATACACCGGCAGTTTCGACTACAAGGTAAGTGACGCCACCGTCGTTTCGATCAAGGGCCTGTTCAGCGACGACCGCCGCTACCTCGCCGACTACCGCACCATTTATCGGCCCGGCGCGCGCGCCAACATCACGCCCGATCGCGCCACGGCCGCCAGCGGCCGCATCGACGTCGACCGCCAGTACCGCGAACCCGAGACGATCAATTACCAGATTTCCGCCAACGTGGAGCACACGCGCGACCTGTGGAAATTCGACGGCACGCTGGGCTTCAACCGCATCACGAACACCTACAGCGAGACGATGGCGCCGCTCATGTCGTTCAACAACGTGCTGCTGGCCTACGATCGCACCGTGCGCGATTTCCCCACCTTCACCGTCACCAACGGTGTAAACCTCGAGGATCCATCGCGGCTCACCATCAGCACGATTACGCGCAATCAGTACGACTCGCGCAACCTCGGCTACAACCTCAGCGGCAACGCCAAGCGCGACCTGCTCAACCTGCCGTTCAAGACGTACGTGAAGACCGGCTTCCGCGTGCGCATCAACGACTGGAAGCAGACGCTCGATAACCAGGGCGTGTGGAACTATACCGGGCCGCTCCCGGCCGGACAACTCGCGACCTCGTACCGCAACGACCGGTTCATGCGCGAGTCCGACGGCCGCGTGCAGATGCCGACGACGCTTTTTCCCGACATCCACAAGATTATCGATGCGTTCTACAATCGCCCGGGCGAGTTCACCCGGTCGGCCAATGCATCGGAGTTGCTGCTCGCGCGCGGGCCCAAGGGCTTCGTCGAAAATGTCTACGCCACCTACCTGATGACCAACGCGCGGATCGGGGAGCTCACCGTCATCGGCGGAGCGCGCGTGGAGCAGACGAATCTCGACGGTTGGGCGCATCAGGTGCTCACGCCCGGCGGCAATCTCACCCGTGTCACCCATGTCGACACCGCCAACGACTCCACCGACGTGCTGCCGAGCCTGAACCTCATCTACACCGCGGCGCCGCAGCTCCAGTTCCGTGGCGCCATCACCAAGACCATCGCCCGGCCCAATCCCCAGGACATCCTGCCGGTGCGCACCATCAATGACACCACGCGGGTCATCACCGACGGCAATCCGGACCTCCGCGTCACCGAATCCATCAACTACGATCTCGGCGTCTCCTATTTCCTCAAGCCGATGGGCGTGCTGTCCGCGAGCGCCTTTCAAAAGGAGATCGACGGCTTCTACGCCGACGAGTCGGACACGATCCAGACCGGCGAATATCGCGGCTACACGCTCACGCAGCCCGGCATGGGCACCGGTGGCCGGATCAAGGGGCTCGAAGTCGAGGCGCAGAGCCGGCTCACTTTCCTGCCCGGCCTGCTCAGCGGCCTCGGCGTCGGCGCGAATCACACGTGGCTCAATGCTGAGGGCACCTACGACAGCCGGCCCGGCGTCAAGCTGCCCTTCAACGGGGTCGCGAAGCGCAACTGGAATTTCAATGTGTTCTACGCGCGCGGCCCGATCGATCTGCGCGTGTTCGTAAACTATCGGAGCCCCTACCTCACCGCCATCGGCACGCGCACCGCCCTCGACCAATACGAGGACGGTCGCAAGACGGTGAGCTTCTTCGCGAAGTATGTCGTGAACCGGCGCCTGACGCTGAACGTCGACGTCAACAACATCACCGACACCGCCAAGCGCAGCTATCAGGGCGATTCATCGAATCCGCTTTCGGTCCGCTATTTCGACTGGGCGGTTAATTTCCGCGTCAGCTACCGTCTCTGACCATGCGTACGCGAATCTTCCTTCGGGCACTCGCGCTGCTCGCGTTCACGCTGTGGGGAGCGGGCCTCGCGCGCGCCATCGAGCTCGATGTCGCGCCACCCGGCTCGTTCACCATCGTCGTGATACCCGACACCCAGGGCTATCGCGGCAAGGCAACGAAGGCCCAGCCGACGAGCACCGACCCACTGACCAATCCGGTTTTCGCGAACCACATGAAGTGGATTCGAGAAAACGTTGCGGCCCAGCGCATCGTCTTCGTCAGCCATGTCGGCGACATCGTCGATATCAACAACGCAGCGCAGTGGGCGCTCGCCCAGGAAAACCTCGATCAGTTGCGCGGCGTCGTGCCCTTCGGCCTGGCCGTCGGAAATCACGACATGACCAGTGCGGGCGATGCGTCGCTCTTTCAGGCGCACTTTCCCGCCGCGAGCTTCCGGACGTATCCGTGGTACGGCGGCACGTTCGAACCCACGCAGCCCGACGACGCGCGTTTCGGCAACAACGTGAACAGCTACCAGCTCTTCTCCGCCGAGGGGTTGGACTTCCTGTTCATCCATCTCGAATGCAACGCGCCGGATCCGGTGGTCGCGTGGGCGGACGCGCTGTTGACGAAATACGCGAGTCGTCGCGCGTGCCTCAGCACGCACATGGACCTCGGCATTCGGGAAAAACCCAAACACGAGGAGGGCTTTATCTCGGACCCCAAGGGCCGGATGGAATGGATCAAGAACCACGGCAAGCGCGGCAACAGCCCGGCGCAACTTTGGGAAAAGCTGTACCGCAAGCACGCGAACCTCGGTTTCGTCTTCAGCGGCGACCAGAGCCGCGTGACCGCGATGCGCTTTGCGGAAAAAGGCGAGCACGGCAATGTCGTGCACGAGCTGATGTCGGACTATATGTCGGCTGGCGGGCTTCGGCTTTATCGCTTCCTGCCGCGGGAAAATCGCGTGCGCGTGATCACGTTCGATACGACAAAGCAGGCGCTTATCGATCGCATGGTCTACGTGCCAGACTACACGCAGCATCAGTTCGTGCTGGATTATCCGATGACCGCAGCCTCGGCGCGTGCGAGTCAGCCCAGGTAGTTCTGGACCGCACTGACGGGTTGTGCGCCGTCGCAGTGGAGCAACGCATCCGTACGGAATCGCAGCGTAGCATCCTCAAATATGCTCGCGGCGATGCTCCTCGCCCGTCGGCATTCTTTCCGCATCTTTGTGTGACGATGATTTCCCGCCTGCTTTCTCTGCTTTTTCGCCGATCGCTGCTCTTTCCACTTTTGCTCTCGCTCGCCACGGCGGCCTCTTCGCTCGCCGCGTCACCAAACCTGCTCCTCATCATCGCCGACGACTGCACCTATCGCGATCTCGAGGTGTACGGCGGGCAGGCCAAAACGCCGAATCTCAACCGGCTCGCCACCGAGGGCATGAAGTTCTCGAACTGCTTCCAGGCCGCGCCGATGTGTTCGCCCACGCGGCACTGCCTCTACACCGGACTCTATCCGGTAAAATCCGGCGCGTATCCGAACCACACCTTCGCGTACGACTGGGTGAAGAGCATCGCGCACTACCTGGCGCCCGCCGGCTATAGCGCGCACCTCTCCGGCAAGACGCACATCAACCCGCCCTCCGTCTTTCCGTTCGAATACACGCGACTCGCGGGCGATCCCAACCCGAACCCCGATCCCGCCGCCTTCGACGCGGTGCTGCGCAAATCCGCCGAGGCCAAAAAACCTTTCTTGTTCATCGCCGCCTCGAATGAGCCGCATACGCCCTGGAACAAAGGCGATCCCTCCACCTATCCCCCGGCTTCGCTGAAGCTGCCGCCGGTGTTGGTCGACTCGCCAGACACCCGCGTCGCGTTCTCGAAATACCTCGCCGAAATCACCTATTTCGATTCGCAGGTGGGCCAGTTGCTCGCACTGCTTGATCAGCATGGCCAGCGCGACAACACCCTCGTCGTCGTGGTCAGCGAGCAGGGCAACTCCTTCCCCTTCGCCAAATGGACGTGCTATGACGTCGGCCTCCACAGTGGCTGCCTCGTCCGCTGGCCCGGCAAGGTGAAGCCCGGCAGCACCAGCGACGCGCTCATCGAGTACGTCGACGTCGTGCCCACGTTCCTCGAAGCGGTCGGCCAGCCCCGGCCCGCCATCCTCGATGGCCGCTCCTTCCTCGGCGTCCTCACCGGCGCCGCCTCCACGCACAAAACCCACGTCTACGGCCTGCAAACCACGCGCGGCATCAACAACGGCTCGGACCACTTCGGCATTCGCAGCGTCCGTGACCTGCGCTACCGCTACATCCGCAATCTCACGCCCGACGCGACCTTCGCCAACGCCACCACGCACGACCCGGTCTTCAAGACGTGGGAAACCATGGCCGCCGCTGGCGACGCCACGGCCAGGCGTCTGGTCCACGACTACCAGCATCGTCCCGCCGAAGAGCTCTACGACTGCGAGGCCGATCCCTGGAATCGCACCAATCTCATCGCCGATAAAAAGCTCGCCAGCGTCCGCGCCGAGCTCAGCGCCAAGCTCGACGCCTGGATGAAGCAGCAAGGCGACGAAGGCCAGGCCACCGAAATGAAAGCGCTGGAGCGGATGCCGCGCGGCGGCGGCGATGAAGACGATGGCCCCAAAAAGAAGAAGAAAAAGAAGGTGTAACGTGAAAAAACTTCTTTGCCTGCTCGCCCTCGTTTGCAGTCCCGGCGGTCCGGCCTTTGCCGCCGCGTCGTCCACCCCGAACATCGTCTTCATCCTCGCCGACGATCTCGGCTACGGCGACATCGGCTGCTACAAGAAGCAGCCGTCCAAAATTCCCACGCCCAATGTCGATCGCATCGCTGCGGAGGGCATTCGCTTCACCGATGCGCATGCGCCGGCCTCCGTATGTTCGCCGACGCGCTACGCCTTCCTCACCGGCCGGTACGCCTGGCGGTCACGCTTGCAGCGCGGAGTGGTGACGCCGTGGAGCCCACCCTTGATCGCGCCGGAGCGGCTCACGTTGCCGGAAATGCTGAAACAAAAAGGTTATGCCACCGCTGCGATCGGCAAATGGCATCTCGGCCTGCGCTGGACGACGAAGGACGGCCAGCCGCCGTCGAGCAGTGAGGAAAACCGTCTGAGCAATGTCGACTTCACGCGCCCCTTCAGCGGCGGACCACGCGACCACGGTTTCGACTATTACTTCGGCGTCGATTTGCCGAACTATCCGCCGTATTGCTTCCTCGAGAACGACCACACCGTGGGCATCCCCTCCGAGCCCGATCGGGGGCGTGAGGAATTGTTCAACCGCTTCGGCCCGATGGCGCCCGGCTGGAAGCTGGATGCGATCCTGCCGGAGCTGACGCGTCGCTCCGTCGCGTGGATCGAATCCGCCGCGAAGGGCGGCAAGCCGTTCTTCCTCTACGTCCCGTTCACCTCGCCCCACTATCCCGTGGTTCCGGCGCCCGAATTCCGGGGCAAGACCACCGTGGGCGACTACGGCGATTTCGTGGCCCAAACCGATTGGAGCGTCGGGCAGATCCTCGGCGCGCTGCAGCGTTCCGGCGTGGCGGACAACACGCTGGTGATTTTCACGAGCGACAACGGCCCCGAGATCACCGGCGAGGTCAAACCCGGCGCTTACGATCGCATCCAGCAGTACCAGCACCACAGCATCGACGGCCTGCGCGGCGCGAAACGCGACTTGTGGGAAGCCGGTCACCGCATGCCCTTTGTCGCTCGCTGGCCGGCGCGGATTCAGCCCGGCATCGTCAGTGACGCGCTCATTTGCCACGTCGATCTCATGGCGACGTTCGCCGCCCTCCTCGACGTGAAGCTTCCGGAAACCGCCGCCGTCGACAGCATCAACATTCTACCCGTGCTGCTCGGCGAAAAGCCCGCCCAGCCGTTGCGCGAAGCGGTCGTGCACCACGCCGCCTCGGGGAAATTCGCCATCCGGCGTGGCGATTGGGTGTTCATCGATGCGCCGACCGGCGATGACAACGGTGCGCGCGGCGAGCCGGCCTGGCTCAAGCAGCAGCGCGGTTACGAAGCGCACAGCCTGCCCGGAGAGCTTTTCAACGTTCGCGAGGATCTCATCGAGCGCCGCAACCGCTACGCCGAGCATCCCGAGATCGTGCGTGAACTGAAGGCGCTGCTCGAACGCTATCAGCGCGACGGCCGGAGCACGCCCGGCGCTGCCCAGGCAAACGATGTGCCGATCGGCAGCGATACGGAGTTCAGTCCGGCCGCCGCGAAAAAAGGCAAAAAGAAAGCCGGCGGGAAAAACTAGGTTTTCCAAAGCTCTCTGTCATTCTGAGCGCAGCGAAGAATCCAGTTGGACTCTCGTTCGCCGCTTCTGGGGTCGTATATCCTGCTGGATTCTTCGCTACGCTCAGAATGACAAACCATTTTCATAGCCTCGAGTTCTCATGAAGAAACTTCTCTCCCTCTTCGCTCTTCTCTCCGCTTTCGGCGGGTCGGCCTTCGCCGCCGCCCCGGCCAAGCCGAATCTCCTCATCCTCCTCGCGGACGATCTCGGCTACGCCGACGTTGGGTTCAACGGCGGCAAGGTCGTGCCCACCCCCAATCTCGATCGGCTCGCCGCCACCGGCGTGATGCTCACCGATTTCCGGTCCTGCCCGATGTGCTCACCCACGCGCGCAGGTCTCATGACCGGCCGCTGGCCGTCGCGCTTCGGCCTGATGCGCGCCGTATTACCGCCATGGTCCAAATACGGCCTGCCCGCGGAGGAACACACTTTGCCCGAACTGCTCGCCGGTGCGGGCTACGGATCGCGCGGCATTATCGGCAAATGGCATCTCGGCCACGCCAAGCGTGAACACCTTCCGCTCGCGCATGGCTTCACCTATTTTTACGGCCACTACAACGGCGCGTTCGACTACTTCACGCACCAGCGCGATGGCGAAAACGACTGGCACCGGAACGATACGACCGTAAAGGAGGAGGGCTATGCGACCGATCTCCTTGCCGCCGACGCCGCGCGTTTCATCCGCGAAGCCCCCGCCGGCCAGCCCTGGCTCCTCTACGTCCCTTTCAATGCGCCGCACAGCCCCTTCCAGGCCAAGGAGGAGGATCTCAAGAAGTATCCCCAGCTTCAGGGCGACAAACGCGCCTATGCCGCGATGATCGATTCGATGGACCAGGGTATCGGCAGGATTCTCGCCGCCGTCGAGGCGCGCCCTGACGCCGCGAATACGCTCGTGCTCTTCTCCAGTGACAACGGCGGGATTCCAAGCGCCGGCAGCAGCAACGCCCCCTATCGCGGCGCCAAGCTCACTGTGTACGAGGGCGGCACGCGCGTCTGCGCCGCGATCCGCTGGCCGGCCGGCGGCCTGAGCGGCGGCAAGCGCTTCGACGGCCGCATCGGCTACATCGATGTGCTGCCGACCTTGCTTGCCGCCGCGGGCGCACCCGCCCCCGCCAATGTCGACGGTGTGAATTTTCTGCCCGCATTGCGCGGCGCGGCCGCCTTACCCGAGCGCCCGTGGTTTTCCTATATGCACCAGAACCAGGATGCCCACGCGTCCGTGCATCTCGGCCCATGGAAGCTCGTGGCGCACGGTGATTTCTTCTCCGAAGCGCCCACCGAAAAGCCGAAGCTGGAGCTCTACGATCTCAGTTCCGATCCCACCGAGAAAACCGATCTCGCCGCCCGTGAGCCCGACCGGGTCGCGCAGCTTCATCGCCGCCTGCGCGAATTCGGCACTTGGCAAAAACCCGGCGTCGACGCGTATGGTGAAGGCCAGGCCGGCTTCCGCGCTCCAAAAGATTGGGTCGTCGGCGCCCCGCCCTCCGATGCCTCCGATGAGCCCAAGACCGCCAAGAAAAAGAAGAAGAAGGCCTGAGCAGTAGGACGGGGCTCCGACCCGCCCTAGCCCCATTGCCATTGAACTAGCGAGGAATATCCCCGGGCTTTCCGCCTCAAACAACCTCTCTTGCGTGTCATTCTGAGGCTTGGCGAAGAATGACACGCAAGAGTTGGTCTCGGGAATCCTTAATTCAATGGCAGTGCGCCCTGGCCCCCTCCCCCTGCAAACTCCGAGGTGGAGCCGCTCGACCTCAAGCCGCTGGTTCGAGGAACCGACACGCGAAATAATTTTCCCGGCGCATTGTAATTTTTGCCCCGGGAACGCGTAGCACGTGCTGCATGCTTGTTTCCCCCGCTCCCTCCGGCTAGAGCTGTCACCTCCCAGCGCCCCTTGAGCTCCATCGAATCGGAAAGCTCGCTGATCGTTCGTCTCCTGGAATTGCCGCCGACGGAGCGGGCAGCGTTTTTGCGCGAGGTTTGCCGCGAGCGTCCCGGCCTCCGCGAGCGATTGCACGAGGTAGCCACGGCGCTGGCTGAAGGAGAGCCGGCGAAATCCCCTCCTCCGACGCCCGCATCGGACGCCGAGCGCGCCCGAGCTCTTGAGCTCGCCCTGCTCCCCGCAGCGGACTCCGCGACCGTGGGCCCTTACAAGTTGCTGGAAAAAATCGGCGAGGGCGGCTTCGGGATCGTGTGGCTGGCCGAACAACAGGCGCCCGTGCGCCGCCGCGTCGCGGTGAAGATTCTCAAGGGCGGCATGGACACCCGGGAGGTCATCGCCCGCTTCGAAACGGAGCGACAGGCGCTCGCGTTGATGGAGCACCCGAACATCGCGCGCGTCTTCGATGCCGGCGAAACCGACGACGGCCGGCCGTTCGTCGTGATGGAGTTGGTGCGCGGTGTGCCCATCACCAGCTACTGCGACGACCAGCGGCTGCCGGCCGAGGCGCGCCTGCAGTTGTTCACCGCCGTCTGCCAGGCGGTGCAGCACGCGCACCAGAAGGGAATCATTCATCGTGACCTCAAGCCCTCGAACATCCTCGTCGCGCTACCCGATGGGACGCCCGTGCCGAAGATCATCGATTTCGGCATCGCCAAGGCCATCGCGCCGCGGCTCACGGACCAGACGCTCTTCACGCGCTTCCACGCTTTTCTCGGCACGCCGGCCTACACCAGCCCCGAGCAGATGGAGATGGGCGGGCTAGACATCGATACCCGCAGCGACATCTACAGCCTGGGCGTCCTGCTCTACGAGCTGCTCACCGGGCGGCCGCCGTTCGATCCTGAGGAGCTGAAAAAATTCAGCCTCGAGGAAATGCGCCGCATCGTCCGCGAGACGGATCCCCTGCGTCCCTCCCAATGCATCGGCACGCTGACGGCCGAGCGGCGCGACACCGTGGCCCGGCAACGCCGCACCGAGCCGCAGCGACTGTCGCTCCGCCTGCGGGGCGAGCTCGATTGGATCGTGCTGCGCTGTCTCGAAAAAGATCGCACCCGCCGCTACGCCACCGCCCAGGATCTCGCGGCCGATGTGCAGCGCCACCTGCACGACGAGCCGGTGCTCGCGCGCCCGCCGAGCACAGCCTATTGGGTGCGCAAGTTCATCCGCCGGCACAAATTCGGCTTCGCCACCAGCGCGATCGCGGCCCTCGCCCTCATCGCCAGCCTGGTTGCCGTCTCGCTGTCGCTCGTGCGCGAGCGACGCGCCAACGCTAAGACCGCCGAAGTCGTGCGGTTCATCAATGACATGCTGGCCAGCATCGGGCCGAACGCCGCGCTGCGCACGATTGCCGACAGCACGGCGCGGCGCTTCGCCACCGATCTCCGCGATCAGACCGACGTCGCCGCCGACCTCCGTGACACCCTCGGTGGCGTGTATATCGGTCTCGGTGAACCCGCGGTCGCCGAGAAAATCCTGCGCGAAGCCCTGGCGATGCATCAAGTGGCGGACCAGAAAAGCGCCGCGACGGCGAATTCGCGGCATTTGCTGGGCGTTGCCTTGCGCGGACTGAACCAGTCTGACGCGGCGGAACAGGCCATGCAGGAGGCGCTCGCGTTGCGGGAGCGCCTTTTCGGCCCGAATCACCCGCTGGTGGCGGATACGCTTTACGAGCTCGCGTACGTCCGCAACCCGCAACGGACCCCGAACCACATGCGGACTATCCTCGAGCGGGTGCTGGACATTCGCCGCCGTGCGTTCGGTGACGAACATCCCAAGGTCGCGCAGGCCATCGCGGGCCTCGGCACGGTGGCCCAGGAGGAATTCAATCACCGCGAGGGCGCTCGTTTGCATGCGGAGGCGCTGGCGATGCGTCAGCGTCTGCTCGGTAACGATCATCCCGACGTGGCCGAATCATTCGCCGCTCTCGGTCACAGCTATGCCCCCGAACTCGATCGCAGAAGCGACGCGGTGGAGGCTTACGGCAAGGCGTTCGCTCTGCGCCGCAAATTGCTCGGCGACCAGCACCCCAAGGTCCTCGTTCCGTTCCTTGGTCTGGTGGGGCAGTTGACCGCATCGACGGCATCGCCGGAACAAGTCGCCCTCGTGCGCGAGTTTGTTGACAGCCAGAGGCGGCTGTTGCCCCGAGATTCAGTACTGCCGGCCCCGTCGCTGCTCGCCCTGGCCTCGCTCGAACGCGACGTCGCCCGGCGTCAGGCATTGGTCGAGGAGGCGCATACGCTCCTCGTCGCCTCGCGCGCCCCCGGCTCTTCGTTCGATGCCGAAATCATCAGAGCCATGATGATCTTCGCCTGGTCGAAATTCGTCGGCAACGTCCCCGGCGAAGGGCTGGTCATGGCAGAGGAGGCCTGGGAGCTCGCTCACGCGGCGTTTGACGCCAACGAAAAGGACACGCTGTTTCAAATCCACACGCTGGCGTGGATCAATCTTGCCCTGCGTCGGCCCGACGCGGCCGCGCTTCACTTCGGTAACGCCGTGCGATTGTTGGGCAAGGCACCCCTCACTCCTCTCATCATGCTGCTGGATCAGGCGGCGCTCGCCCAATGCTACTGCGCAATGGGCCGCATCGCGGAGGCTCGCGAGCTGCTCGAAGCCTCGCTCGCCGTGCCGGGCGGGGCGTCCGGGTCATCGGGCCATCATCCCCTGGTCGGCTGCATCAAGGCTGAACTCGGGATGATATTCGTGCGCGAAAACCGCCACACGGAAGCCGAGACGATTCTCCGCCAGGCCCTGGCCGACTACGAAAGTCCGGAGATCAAGTCGCTCAGCCGCCGCCTGCGTCCGCCGCAGCGGGCGCGCAGTGCACTCGGCCAGGCTCTCACCGGCCAGCGTCGGTTCGTCGAAGCCGAGCCGTTGGTGATTCAGGCCTTCGATGAATTGCTCGCCAACAATCCTCCCGTGGCGGGAGACCACGCCCGCATGCTCCACGACGCCTTCGACGCTGTGGTCGCGCTCTATCGTGCATGGGAGCAGCCCGAGAAGGTCGCAGAGTGGCAGGCGAAGGCGCCGCCGTCCTCATCGGTCATGACCACCCAGTGAGCGAGCCGCCTCCAGCTTCCTCCGCCGCCAACGCCACTGCGGTCTCTCCCGGCGGCTCCCAGTTTCCATCGACCCAATGGTCGCTGGTGCTCAGCGCCGGCGCGGGCACCGACACGCAAGCCCACGCCGCGCTCGAATCGCTCTGCCGTCGCTACTGGCAGCCCCTCTACGTCTTTGTGCGCCGTCAGGGCCGCAGCCATCACGAGGCCGAGGACGCGACGCAGCAGTTTCTCGCGCAGTTGCTCGCGGCCGACGGGCTGCGGCGTGCCCGACCGGACCGCGGACGCTTCCGCACGTTTCTGCTCTCCGGTCTGCGCAACCACCTGACCAGCGAGTGGCGTCGCACCCGTGCCGCCAAACGCGGTGACGGCGCTGTTCCGTTGGAACTCGGGCCGTTCGACGCCGCCGGGGCACACACCCACGAAGCCATCGCGCCGGATCTGTCCCCCGAGCAGGCCTTCGACCGCAGTTGGGCGCAGAGCATGGTCGATCGCGCGGTGCTCGAGCTCCGCGCCGAGTATCAATCGAGCGGGCGTGGTCCTCTTTTCGACGCCATCGCCTCGCTCATCTGGGGCACCAGCCGGGACGACGATTTTCCGGAGCGCGCCACGGCGCTCGGTCTCACCGTGAATTCATTTCGCGTGGCGCTCCACCGCGCCCGGCGCCGGCTCGGCGAACGGCTGCGCGCCCAGGTGGCGGAAACCGTGGCCGATCCCGCCGAGATCGATGCGGAGCTGCGGCATTTGATCGCCGCCATCAGCGATTCGCGTCCCGCCGCGTAAGTTTCTCGCGATCCGTCGGTAATTTTGCGCGGGAGATTGCGTAGGAGCCGGCAGCGAGTATCCGCGGCCCAGGGCCGCTCGCCTCCACTGCTCTCTGGGCCTCTCCACCTGCCTCTAAAAAATTACTCGTATGAATAAACGTGTTTTCGTCCCGTCGGCCGCCCCGCGCATCGCGCTGCGCATTGCAGCGTTAGCCCTACTCGCCCTTGCCACTCCCCGCCTCACGCGTGCGCAAACGACCGACGACGTCGCCAAAAACGAGGCGGTCATTCGCCAGCATCACGAACGACTCAATCGGGCCGACTTCACCGCGGCGCTGCAAGACTACGCCGAGGACACCCAAAACCATGGGCGCTCGGTTGGCCGCAAAGGCCTGAGTCAGGTTATCGGAGATATCTATGCGACGTTCCCGGACTGGCGGATGGAGATCGTGGAGATGGTCGCCGCCGGTGATTCTGTCGTGGTGCGCTGCACCGTGAGCGGCACGCACAAGGGAGTGGGCAAACTCCCGGTGAACGGCGCCATGCTGGTGGACGTCGCGCCGACCGGGAAGCGCTTCGAGGTGCAGCACATCCATTGGTACCAGTTGAAAGACGGCAAAATCGTGCAACATCGAGCCAATCGCGACGACATCGGCATGATCCGGCAATTGGGACTCCTGCCTCCGGCGCCTCCAATGAAAATTCCCTAACCAGCGTCGGCCTGCCTCCAAAAGAAAGCGCCGGGCGCGTCCTCAGACACGCCCGGCGCTTCTTTTAACGCGTCGCGGGAGGGAGCGACGCGGCACTCATCTCAATCAGCCATTCTCTTTTCCGCCACGTACACTCAATACGCGGCGAAAGGGGTTCACAGCGCCGCCTTTTCCAGCATCGGCGTGTGCTCGATGATGCCTTTGGAAATCGCATAGCGGGTGAGGCCGGCGACGTCGTGGATGTTCAGCTTGTTCATCACCTGCTGCCGGTGTTTCTCGACCGTCTTGATCGAGATGCAGAGGTCGGCGGCGATCTGCTTGTTGACCTTGCCCTCGGCCACGAGCTGGAGCACCTCGAGCTCACGGGAGGTGAGCGTCTCGCCGTGCTTCTTGATCGGCTTTCCCTTCAGGTAGGCCTCGCGATAGTAGTCGAGCAGACGCTTCGAAATCGACGGGCTGAAGAACGCATTGCCCTTGCTCGCCTCGCGGATCGCCTTGATGAGGTCGTTGGCGGCGGTCTGTTTGATCAAATAGCCCGCGGCGCCCGCCTCGGTGAGCTGATGCACATACTCGTCGTCGCTGTACGACGAGAGGACGAGCACCTTGGAAGGGAGGCCCTCCTTGATGATCTGACGCGTCGCCTCGAGCCCGTTGAGCTGCGGCATGGCAATATCCATGATAATGACATCCGGCAGGAGGGTCTTGGCCATCTGCACGGCCTGCCGGCCATTCTCGGCCTCGCCGACGACTTCGATGTCGGATTCAGCCGCTAAAAGGGAACGGAGTCCCTGGCGAACGACGGTATGATCGTCGGAGAGAAGTACTTTGATCTTATTCATGGGAAATCAGGATTGAGGTGGGTGGTTAATTCGACGCGGAAAGGACCGGTAGCTCGGCGGGGGCGGGAGTGGTCTCGCGGGGGCGCAGGGGTATTTGGACGCGAACGGTCGTGCCGCGCTTCGGCACCGACTCGATCGCCAATTGACCATTCACGAGCCGCACTCGTTCCTGCATGCCGAGCAATCCCAGCGGTTGCCGGCCCTCGCCATTCGACGCCTGCACGGCAAAGGCGCACCCGTTGTCGGCAATCTCCATCGAGACGGCGCGCGGCAACTGGCGCAGGCGGATCTTCACGCGGGTCGCTTTGGCGTGCTTGAACACATTGGTGAGGCTCTCCTGCGCGATCCGGTAGAGGACGGTGCCCTGCTGATTGTTGAGCTGGTCGACGCTCACGCTGCCCTCGAGCTCCGTCTTGATGCCCGTCCGCTCCATGAAGAGTTTCACGTAATTCCTCAACGCGGCGACCGGCCCGAGGTGATCGAGCATCGACGGCCGCAGATCGCGCGCAAAGCGGTTGATCATTTCCATGCTTTGCTCGAGGAGCCGCTGGGCGTCATCGACCTTCTTGCGGAAGATCGCGTCGTCGGGCGCATGCGAACGGAGGAGGGCCACGCTCACGTTCACCGCGGTCAGCGCCTGGCCAATTTCGTCCTGCAGTTCGCGGCTGATATGCTTCCGCTCCTCCTCCTGTACGGTGAGCACCTTGTTGGAGAGCTGCCGCAGGTTTTCCTCCATCGCCCGGGCTTCCTTGAACAGGCGCATGTAGTGCTCGCGGCTGTCGCGCAACGCCTCCTCCGCCCGTTTGCGCTCGCGGATTTCGGCGCCGAGCTTGCGATTGCTCGCACGCAGCTCGTGGTTGCGCTCCTCCAACATCTCGTTGAGCCCCTGCAGCCGCTCGCACGCGTCGCGAAACCCGCGATGCGCCACCTCGAAGGGTGAGAGCGTCTCCATGAAGAAAGTGTCGATTACCTGCCGGGTCTTTGCCCACTCGCGATCGCCATTTACCGCCGGCCGCCGGCTGCGCTCCAATTGCCCGACCGCTTCCTGGTGCAGCCGCGTGATATCCAGCACGCCGAGCCCCAGGTTCAGCGCGCTTCGCCCCAGCTCGTAGGCGCGCTGCAAATCCGCCTCCTGCTCGCGCGCCAGGTAGGCGCCGAGCGCGAGTTGGTATTTGGCGACAAGCGCCTGCCACGGTTTCGTTTTCACGCGTGGCCCATGTAGCGGCATCCGAGCACCAGCCCGTCGTCATTGCCGCGAAATTTCTTCGCCAGGATCCGATCCACGAGCTGCGGAATCGGCTCCTGCGCGTTGATCAGATCGGAAAAGTCCTCGCGCACCCCGTCGGTCGCGAACACCACCAAGTCTCCCGCCGTCATCGGCAGGACACTCGCATGGAGGGCCGGCAACTGGTATCCCACTACCCCGCCGCGCAACAAGACGCTTTCCCGGCGCGGATTCGCCGCCGGATTCGCCCGATAGATGACGGTCTCTACATTGCCGATCCCGATGACCGTCAGCGTGTCGTCGAGGGTGTTGAGCGAAGCGAGCGTCATCACGACCCCCCGGGTGTTCCGCAGCGCGCGATGACAGTGCTGCACGAGCGAAATCACCGCATCTCCCGCGTGCTGCTCCAGCACCACGGCCGCAATCCGCGCCGCGGCAATCGCTTCGGCGCCGTGGCCCAGGCCATCGAGCACGCCGATCAGCATCCCATCGCGCCACGGCGCGACCACATGGAGATCGCCGGAGACAGCCTGGCCCGGGAGCGCGCGCGAAGCGACGCTCCAATCGAGCACTTGCTGACGTTGCGGCGAAGTCGCGGTCATGCCGGAAAGCTGGACTCCGCAGCCACGGGCACCGCCGGGCTGGCGTGCCGGCCCGGGCGCTCATGCGTGGCTGCGGAGGGGTAGGTGTTTGCGTCCGCGCCTCGAGACAGGCGGGACAAAAATCCAGCGGCTGTAGCGGAAAGCGTGAGCTTTTCGCCCGCATGCAGATCGCATCTCACGAAAACCTCACGGTTTCCGCTACACTGTGCGGGTACATACGCGGGCCGCTGGTGAGAGAGTTGGTCAACGACGTTCATCACCGTTTCCACTTCTTCATCGTGATGGTCGTGCCGCGCCCAAGTTCGGAGGCGATGTCGAACTCGTCCATGAGCCACTTCGCACCGGGCAGCCCGACGCCGAGCCCCTTGCGGGTCGAATAGCCATATTGCATCGCCTGGGCGACGTCGCGGATGCCGGGGCCCTCATCGCGAGCGATGATTTGGATGCCCCTTTTTCCCGTGCCGTTCGAGCCCACGGCGAGGCTCGTCATCAGGATCTCGCCCTTCTTGGCGTGATCAACGATGTTGCGCGCGACCTCGGAGATCGCGGCGGCAATCAAGGTGACATCGGCGCCATTGAAGCCGAGTTCCAGCGCCAGCGAGCGCCCCCGCTGCCGAGCCGTGACGATATCGACGGCGGAGTTAATTTCGGTTGACGTGTCAGTGTCCATGCACGGCAGCGCGCTTCGTCTTCATGTCGAGATAGGCGAGCCCTTCCTCCACTTTCCAGCACATTGGGATCCTAAGCTTAGAATTCCACGTGGACAAGTTGTCGCG
>JADMIO011564961.1_pt1 | contig 86987 bp, 80 predicted proteins | sample 8958161 | NCBI WGS metagenome assembly JADMIO01 (sample SAMN16585339, study PRJNA669376) | soil metagenome | isolation source: Crop rotation soil | place: USA: Cullars Rotation, Alabama | collected 2011 | reverse complement strand
CGCGACAACTTGTCCACGTGGAATTCTAAGCTTAGGATCCCAATGTGCTGGAAAGACTTGAAGACTTTAATGCCCCTAATAGTTTGCAAGGCCTCCAAAAGCATATGTGCTGCCTCGGTCTCAGTTTCAGTCCCAGTCTCATCATCTATTACACTAACGATATTGTATTTATTTAAAACATCAAAAGTATGTGTCAAAGTTAACAGCTCTAATTTTAAATTAAATCATGTAACTTTTTATAAACTTTGACCTAATTTCTAATATTTCTAAACACTAAATTTCTAGCAATTTATTCTAGAAATTAATAGTATTAGACGTATGCCTTTTCTATCTCTTATTAATATGAATGTTAATTAGAAATATTTCGGCTTAAATAACTTACTAAACAAAGGTAACCATAATACTAACGAATGAAAACTCAGAAATTCAAAATAAATTTAAGAAGATTAAATATTGTTAGCAATCAGTAAGATACTTGAAAAATATATTTACTAAAACTAGAATTTTCTGAGTTTGGAATGAGGAATGACCACAACTGTACCCATATTAGGAATGCTTGATTTAACCGTCATTTCTGTATTAAGTAACAACATTTCTACTTCAGTTAATGGTTTGTTGCCATCTATTTCGAGATGGATCTCGGCGCGCGAAATGGCTCCCGTCTGACGAAGTTTGATAGACCTTACATTCACATCACCATTGAATTTTTGCTCTACCAGTTTTTTCATATATTCTGTACTTACCGGATTCTGCCAAGCATCAACGAGGATCAGCGACGACTGTTTTAATGATACATATGCTACAGAGAATATGAATCCTGCAATTACGAGTCCTCCTATAGCGTCGGCCTGTAGAATCCCAAGCTGTGTTGCGATAAGCACACTTAAGAAACCTAAAACGGAAGCAGAACCATCTTTAATTGAATTCTTTGCGTCGGTCTTCAAGGAAAGCAAATTGTACTTGTTGGCTATGCCACGCATCTGAAAAGCCCTATGCAATGAAATGGCACCGGCAATTCCAAGCACAATCATAGTAGGTATAGGTTGCTGGATTTCTTTAGGATTAACGAGTCCATCATAAGAATGATAAGCTATGAATGCGCCTATCACAATCATTCCCATTGCAGCGATAAGTGCGGCAAAACTTTCTACCTTGTGATACCCAAAATGGAACTTCCTATCTGCCGGTCTTCTAGCGAATCTTAAACCAACCAGTACGATAAGAGATATCATAGCATCGGACATGGAATCTACTCCATCTGCTGTGGCCACTACACTTCCACTGATGTGACCCATGATTATTTCAACAATCCCTATTCCGACTAGTGTTATTACGGAAATCTTTGCTATTCGTTGTCCTGCCACGATTCCCTCATTCACATGGGCAGAAAAAGTCTTGTTTTCTTTAAAACTAGGCGGATCCGAATCCGCAGAACTAGAATCTGTTTCTTCTGAATTACTGTTATCCAAATTGACTAAGTTAAATAAATGACGTATCAATCATTATTAAATATTATCAGTTAATAATAAAATTGATAATTATGAGTAGAATATTGCAAGACTCATATGTATTGAGGTAAGAAAGCAAACAAAATACACACTATATTATAATTTGACTTGTTCTAACTCCTGTTGAAGTTAAATTGCAGCTTTATTTAATCGAGTTGGATTTGAAGACGATTTTAATATGGTGGCCAAATAATCCTCCTCCTTTTAGATTTCGTTGTAGTGTTAACGAAATTAAGAGACTGGTGCAGAATTAAAATATATTAAACTTAAACTCAATAAATTGTTGTGTCAAAGCAAGTAAGCGAAATAATGACCACCAAAATAGAAATTATTCAAACATCTCAAAGTGCCAAAGAAGCTGCGAGGAAGATGCTAGATAAGAATGTAAGCTCATTGCTTGCGGTCGACGAAGAAGGAAAATCCATGGGTATAGTTACTGAACGGGATATAACTAGAGGAGTTTGTATTCATGATGTCTTGAGTAAAGAATTCAAGATTCTTCATCTTATGACGTCTCCATTATTAACAATTAGCGTTAATTCATCTATTGAAATAACAGCAAACTTAATGTTACAAAAAAAGGTAAGACATCTTATCGTTGTGGATGGAAACAAAACTGTGGGTATAGTTACTGCCACAAATTTTATTGATTATTTAAATGAACAAATAGAACCGGTGGACCCGAACTCTAATGTGCTTAAAACATTGAAAGATGACGTCTAATGTTAGTATACAAACATCAACTTCAAACCCAGTGGGGGACAGCAACAGAGAGTCGTGATAGCTCGTGCGTTAATAAATAATCCAAGCTTGGTCTTGGCCAACGAACCTACTGGAAATTTAGATACCAAAACAGGTAATGAAGTATTTGATTTACTAAAAATATTGTCAAGTAAATATAGACGCAATATTATCTTTGTCACTCATAACCAAGAACTTGCAAAGAAAACAGACAGAACCATCTACATAAAAGATGGACTAATTGAAAAAGAGGTCCTAAACTAGGTAATTATTATTGGCAAATTAATATTCTCCTTGATCTTATATTAAAATTAACATGTAAAACTTGATTTTTACCTAGTGAGTTTATATGGTATTACAGTGTATGTCGTTTGTTCTCATAGTTAGTTCAGGATTGCTAATTGCACTTCCGCAGATACCCTTTTCCATTTCAAGAATTTGAGAATATCCAGTTTCGCGCTTTTATCATACGTATTTAAGTTAAATAGAGGGAAAAATAGTCTACTTTATATTCATATTGCGTCATATGATTATAGATAACTTTATGAGTTATGTTAGAATGAGTTTTTTTGTCACGTTGGTGGCTTTCGCATTGCTTGTATTCTCAACCTTTGCGACGAATACTTTTTCCCAGACAAATAAATCAATATCAAATAGTTCACTATCAAACAGTTCAATAGCAAATGTTACATTACCAGATGAATCTGATGATGAATCATCAACATTAGATAATGAGACTTCATTTGCTTCACTGAGTAGATCTCTTGCTGAATCTAATCAAGCAGATGAACCAGTACCGCCGCCACCTTCAGATTCTATATCAAATAATAATGAATCGGATAACCAGGGAGCCAGTGACTAAGGGCTACGGTAAATAACAACATTATTGTTTGATAAAAGTACTAATCCTTATAGATAAAACGAATATTGACATCGTGTAAAATTATTTCATAAATATTATGTTTTCTTACTTCAGTTTCTAATATATGATCAATATTTTTTATAACGTAAAAGTTAATAATTACAAAGAAAAAATAGACATATGGGAAAATATGAATTACCTCCGTTACCATATAGTTACGATGCTTTAGAACCACATATTGATGCAAAGACAATGGAAATACATCATACGAAACACCACCAAACCTACACGGACAAGCTCAATGCTGCACTCGAGAAATGTCCATCGGATATTCAAAACAAGGATATAGTAGAAATATTGACCAATATCGATCAAGTACCAGCAGATCAAAAGGGAGCTATCAATTTCAATGGGGGAGGATTTGATAACCATCGCATTTTTTGGCAGAATATGAAATCAAATGGAGGTGGTGAACCAAAAGGGTCTATTGCAAATGCAATTAATGAATCATTTGGAAGCTTTACTGCATTCAAAGAGAAATTCTCCTCAACTACAGTGTTAATTCAAGGTAGTGGATGGGGATGGCTCGCGTATAACCCATCAAGCAAGAAAGTAGAGTACAAATCAATGCCAAACCAAACAAGTCCAAGAACAGAAGGTTTGATACCACTTTTAGGATGCGATGTATGGGAGCACGCTTATTATCTCAAATATCAGAACAAGAGACCTGACTATGTATCTGCTTGGTGGAATGTGATAAACTGGCAAGATGTTTCAGAAAGATTAGATAAGGCTAAGAAATAGAAATTTATTTGTCTTAAAGTTCACTAGAGATCGTACCCTCGTAGTGGACAGTTAGGTTTTTTTAGTTTGTGAATTTATACTAGCGATATTGAGTTACTAAATGATAGTATTCAAGTGTAATTTGATTGATTTGAGCAGTAAGCGGCCTAACTATAAGATAAATCGCTCTTTGTATCTTTTATATCTTTTTCAATTGTAAATTCATCTGCAATTTTACTGCCCTTATTATCATAGAAAGTTCCAGTCAGCTTTGCATGAGGATTTGCGTTACTAATATCTATATCTAAAAATCCGAATTTCCCAGCAAATTGATTAGCAACATACAGATTTTTGCCCTCCAATGAATAGAAGTTTTCTCCACCCGTTCCAACAGTTGCAAAAACTATGCCACCATTACCTTTGTTGTATCCTGTACTAAGTTCACTAGTCGTTATCGGCTGTGCACTTTCATTGGGATTATATGTCAATGGATATGTTCTCTGATAATTGTGATTATGTCCGTTTAATACTAGATCAACACCATATTTTTCGAAGAGTGGATTGTAGGTATCCCTTAATGAATCATCTGCCGGATGTTCTGAGGGTGACGAATAAAGTGGCTTATAAGTACTTACTATTATCCAGTTAGTATCTTTATTTTGGGATGCCTTTTCAAGATCTTGTTTGATAAAGTTGTATTGCTCGGAGCCTTCTTTATAATCAGACAATGAAGCCATGACAAGGAAATGAACGTGTTTGTAATCATAGGAATAGTATGGTTTATTCAATTCGAAGGTCTTTACATATTGGTTCATTTTTGCTGCTCCATCTTTGATATCATGATACCCCAAGGTAATCATCATTTTGCCCTTAAGAGGGGACATTATATCAAACCAACAATCGGCAGTACTATGATATGATAGATCTCCCAGGGCTAGGACTAATTCTGGATTTTTGCTCTCCATGTTTGAAACCGTGTTTTGTGTATTTGTTGAACATCCATAATCACCTGCTGCCGCAAAATTAAAGTTATTATCATTCTTACCATTATCTTTACCATTATCATTATCTCCATTGAAACGGTAGCCGTCATAGGTTTCACCATCTCCTTCTTTGGTATCATCATCATTTTCATCATTGTCTTTGGCCTCGTTCTCATGCCTATGTTCAACTAGGCGTTGGTTGTCCTTATCATTTTCAATTTTATCTTTTAATTTTTCAATTTTTTTATCCAAGTTTGCTTTGACATTCAAAATATTCAGGTTCAGTGCACCAATTTCGTTGTTCCCATTCTTTTTATCTTGATTTTTAAGATTATTTTCTTTAGCTTTATTGTCTTCCTGCTGTGCAAAGAGAAGATTATTATTTTCTTTAGTTACCTTATTTTTTAAATTATTAATTTTATCATCTACGTCAGCTAGTTTCTTGCTGATATTCAAATCTAATCCAGCAATTCCAAGACCGTTATTGCCATTATCATTACCCTGTTTGTTTTCATTATTTTTTTCGTTCTTGTTACCTTGATTGTTATTGTTATTATCATTGGAGTAACGCTGAATATTATTATCGTTGAAGTAACGTTGATTATTATTATCATTGTGGTTACCCTGGCTATCATCATTGGTGTTGAGTTGTTTATCATCATTGTTGTTATTACCTTGATTTTTATCATTCTTTTTATTGTCATTTTGATTGTTATCATCATTGTTGTTTTGTTTATCATCGTCTTTTACTTCGGGATTCAATTGTGTGCGATCTGATTTTGAGTTTTCATGCTTGTTGTCATTGAATATAGAACTATCAAGTTTTTCCTTTAACTTCTCCATTTTTTCATCTAATTTGTTTGAAGTATCCCCATTGAATTGATTATTAGTTGATTTATCTTCAAGACCTTCTGATGGATTACACAAGAATGGAATTCCTAATTTATTATCAGCACGACTGTCCTGAGTTCCATCACATAATTTACTTTTTAATACATCCAAGTTGTGATTAGATTCCAAAAATGGTATCCCAAGTCCATCTCCATGACCTTGTACGGGAATCAAATACTTGTTCAGATCATCGAAGGAAATCTTGTCCAATGGTGGATAGGCCATTAAGATTTTCTGATTATTTATCAGTAAATTTGATGATAAAATTAGGAGAATTGATGTAAAACCAATTACATAACCTAAATTTCTAAATATATTATTCAACGTTAGGTCCGACTTCCGTTTATCCTCATATAATAAATATTTTGTGATTTCAGATTCTATTAGAAATTACACTATGAAAGATACTCATATCGAACTCTTCAATTGCTCATCCTCATCACTAAATGACGAATCAGAAAATACAGGTTACTTTTTGAGGTAACAAAATTTATGCTACTTGGATTTTTTGATTAAACCCAAATTCCACTTTTTATTGTATTTATTAAATACTTTCATCACTTGTTATCTTTTGTGGTATCATCGTATTCAGGTAGAAAACTTCCAGATTCTGGAGTAAATTTTCCTTCATCCTTTACTTCTCCTAACAAATCGAATGGGCTCTTGCTGCCAGAATGTAACTCTTTTAAGGACCCTTCGTGTTTTGCCACGTCTTTTTCAAGTTGTAATAACGCAAATACATCTTTGTTTGTATCACCCACTCCGCTGACAGTTGAGTTACTTTGATCGCCTACATCTCCAAGAGTCAAATGGGCCAAAGTAGCAGAGACAGTGATCATAAAGCCTAGAAGTATAAATTGTATCGCCATTATCAACTGCATATATTCTACATCTAAGTTATATAATATTTTCCTTTAAGAATCTCCTTAACTAATTCCCAGCATGTGAAATGAATTGAAATAATAAAATCTATTTAAAGTGGGCCAAACCTGATTCCGAACAATGAGATAGACTATTGTTCAGAAAAATATCCGATATGTCAATTATGATCGAATAAGAAAGAGGTTAATCATTTTTCTCTGCAGTTCCTAGCGAGCTAAAAATTCCCGTTTGTGACCTCGAAAATTATAGATGAGAAGTCAGATTTAAAATATCAAAACACATTGTTAGTTCACCGTACGATACGGATTGATACGAAAATGAGACTTGGTCAATAAAACTAAAGATATTGGATTAAGTCAAAAGTGTTAGTCCATGAAACATCTTGAATAAACTTGCAATATTTTGGATAAGTAAACTCAAACTTGTCAAGCATCCTGAAGGTGGATACTATGCAAACACGTACAAATCTGATAGGGTTGTTAACATATCAGGTTATAGTGGACCTAGGTCTACATGTACAGTAATCTATTATTTACTAACTGGAAAACAATTTGCAGCATTTCATATTATGAAGTCAGACGAAATTTGGCATTTCTACTCAGGCAGCAGTTTGACATTGCATATAATAGATTCAAAAGGCAATTTGAAAAAATCTGTTCTAGGTCCAAGTTTAGACGCCGGAGAGCGGTTCCAAATTACGGTAAAGTCAAATTGTTGGTTTGCTGTCTCCTTGAATGAAAAGAAATCCTATTCACTGGTGGGATGCACAGTATCTCCGGGCTTTGATTACAAAGATTGGAAAATTGGTAAAAGAAAAGTGCTGATTGAAAAATTTCCACAACATAAGGATACTATTGAAAAATTTACTTAATCTCCATGATTTAGAATTCGAGAAATCAGTTGATTTAAAACCGCGAATAATTTCTCATCCGTTCAATATCATAACATTCCTTTCAATTTTTGGTCTAGTTCATTTAGGCAATCAACTTGTTTTATAGTAAAGATGAGAAATTATGACAATAAAATTATTTTCTAATGATTGCCTCAATTAACTGATGCCAAGAAATCGAGGGCATTTTTACCAATTTGATCATCTACAGAAGTAGAACTTTCAACTTCATGATTGGCGGCAGGTTTATCATCGGTAACAGGAGTAGCTGCAGATTTATCATCGGTAACAGGAGTGGCGGCAGGTTTATCATCGGTAACAGGAGTAGCTGCAGGTTTATCATCGGTAACAGGAGTAGCTGCAGGTTTATCATCAATAATAGGCTTATCAACTACAATAGCAGTAGTAGGTTTATTGTTACCATCGATATCACACCCAATATTAGAAATAAGGGTCGTACATTGTGAAGAGTCATCCGAAGACTTTAAATTGTTATTCAAGTCGTTGTTGCCTTCCTTAACTTTAATGACATTATTTTGATAATTGCTAATTGGTGGTTCCAAAAGGTTTTGTGGCTTATCCATGTTAAAAGATATCGTTTTCATTTGCTTAGGATAACCTTCAGATGAAACGTCAAGAACTACTTCATAGCTATTCCCGCCACTCGTAGGAGGAGTATGCCATGAATAAGATACAGTTCCAAGATCATCTGTAATTTCCGAAAACTTCTTTCCGCCAATCTTCCCCATCACATTTGCACCGGATATCGCATCTTGTGTATTGGCGTCCAAAACCTTCAGGTTAATAGTTTGTTCTTCTCCAGGTATTACGGGATCTTTTGACAAGCTGGCTTCAACTAACAATTGCCTTTGAACTTGAAAACTTCCTGTGATTGATGCAGGTTCATAGCCATCTGCTGATGCAGAAACAAGTACATCGTAGTTACCAGATGGAGTATTAGAAGTAATGTTCCATGCACGAGAATATGCACCTGAGATGTCTGATGTCCCATTATATTCATTTTTTTCTCCAATTTTAGCCATAACATTTGCCCCGGATACTAGTGCTTTAGTGTTGGCATCCACAACCTTTACATCAATGGACTGTTGATCGCCAGGCACGACGAGATGTTTTAGTAAACTTGCTTCAACTAACAATTGCCTTTGAACTTGAAAACTTCCTGTGATTGATGCAGGTTCATAGCCATCTGCTGATGCAGAAACAAGTACATTGTAATTACCAGATGGAAAATCTGAATTCAAATTCCATGACTTGGCATACATACCAGAAGTATCTGAAGTACCGTTATATTCCGTTAATGTTTTCAAACCTTGCGAGATTTTGACATCAATATTTGCTGCTGCGACCTGTCTTAAATTTGAATCTGAAATTTTCACTGTAAAGTTTTGAGCGTCACCAGGAGCTAATACTTCTTTAGATAGTTCCATGTTTATGATAAGGTTCGAAGGTGCTAGTGCTGTTTTATTAGCGGATATAAGAGACATATCGGTCAAAGGGTTGGTCGATACCGTGTTTAGTTGTGGTAGAATTCCAAGCGGATCATTAAATACGAGGTTTGATGATGGAATTGAATCATTGGTAACTACGCCTGATACATTTATGCTGTGCCATTTTGTGATTACTTTGGAATTTTCTAAACATTCGAGTTTTGACGTCAAATCATTCAGACCATTTTCTATCGTGTGATATGAAGCAGAATATGTGTATGTCCATGATGAATAATCATCTGCTCCATATGGTCCAGTAGCCTTGGCTTTTTGGAATGGTTTTTCATTATTCCAATCTACTGAAACAGTGCAATCGGATTTTTCATTATCTGTTGAAATACCGAAAATGGTAAGATTCCCAACAGGAATCTCTTTTCCACTACTTGGTGACAATATTTTTACTCCTGCGGTAGATGCAACTTCATTTGTTGAATTAGACTTTTTAGTATTTTCTGATATTGCAAATGTTTGTGCTTTAGCTTTATTTTCTGTTTGCGGAATAGAATTATCATATTGTGGTAAAATCTTACTTTTGATTGGAATGAAACCAACATCCATGTATCCGCTAATGTAATTTATTTTTGATACTTCTGATCCATAAACGTTAAGGTTTAAAATCGCCGATAGGAAAATCGATACGGAGAATAATATTATTAAATAATAATTCACAAAATCTTATCTAATTTAATTTTTATAAGTATTGTCAGCCTATCATCACTTAAAAATAACTATATAATTTTTTAGCTAATTGAATACTCTTGTTTTTTCATATAAAATCACATAGAGGAAGGATCACTTAATCTTATGAAAAATTGTTGTGTAAATCGATAATTTTAACCCATTAAGAAATCCTGTACTACTTTATGAAAGGGTTTGATCCTCTCTGTATGCAGTCTGTGACCACACTTTTCAACCTATGATTCTTGAATAACCATGTTTCAAGAATGTTCGGATAAATTTTATTGTCCTAGACTTCTGTCGCGGATAACTTTTGTTGTCCTAAATATATGTAAAAACGGTGTGATAAGGGAGGCAGCGACTCAATTTAATTTTGAATTTGAAAATTTTGCAGGTTTGAATTCTACCTTATCCGATTAAATCGAACAATTGTACGCGATCAGCAATTTTATCTTCTAATTTTTCTAATTTCTGCTCTAATTTATTATCAATTGACTTGTGCAAGTGATCGAATTTGAGTCCGAAAATGGAATTGCCATCGTCATTAAAATTTGATATAGAATTATCAGATCCCTGAGTATTGACGGAGTGATCAAAATTACTGCTTGATTGTTGATCTCCTCCTAGGTCAGGTTCATATGTAAAGTAGGTGTTATTATCGAATTCTGATTCGTCTGTGTTTTCAGAAATTTCTGATCCACTCATAGGGGAGGTACTGGCTTCTGTTTGACCTTCCTGTTGCGATCCAAGAGTAGTAAAAGTACCATGGTTAGTATTTTGACCTAAGTTTGTTTCGTCAGAACCTTCGGAGGAATCTGAGTTCGTTGATTTTTCATTCGATTCTGAATATAATGGAAGAATTTTGTAAGTTCCACTGTCACTCTTGTTACTCTCTACTGGCAATACGTTATTTGCTTCATTATTTATATCTTCATTAGTTTGTTGTGGAGTACTGTCATTATTGTTACTCTGTGCGGGTAATATATTTGTGGCTTCAGTATCTGTATCAACATTAGTGGCTTCAGTATCTGTATCAACATTAGTGGCTTCAGTATCTGTATCAACATTAGTGGCTTCAGTATCTGTATTTATAATATTTTCTTTGTTAGTTTGTAAAGCTGCATCATTCAGGGTGTTGCTGTTGTTATTGTTACTCTGTATTGGTAATATATTGTTAGATTCTGTTGCTGTTTCTTCTTTGGTTTGTTGAAGAGCGTCACTTGAGTTTTTGTTCACTGCTTGAGTTCCCGTAACGTTAATAGAATAAGATTTTGAGGTGGCATTTTGACCACTATCATAACATGTTATTTTTGAAGTTAGTTCATTCTGACCTTCAACTATATTGTGATAATTGCCAGTGTATGTAAAACTCCATTTTGAAAAGTCAGAGATGCCTTTAGGACCATTTGCAGAAACATTCTGCATTGGTTTAAGATCGTTCCAGTCAGCGTAAACCTGACAGTTAGTAGTATCGTCGTCAGAAGAAGTGCCGTGTATAGTTAGATCACCGGAGGGCAAGTTGGTTGAATCTACCGGAGTGTCTATTTTTACAGCTACACCAGTAGCAGAAGGGATTTGTGCGACTGCAGTGTTACATACTACGCCAGATATCATGAATATCCCGAAAAGTAAAAGAATTCTAAAATTGACTTTAATTTTCATACAGTTTCAAGGTAAGAAAAATGATTAATATGAATTTTCAAAAATTATTCGATACGGAGATTAGATAAGAAAGTTACTTAAAACATCACCTGGTGATTCAATAATAAGAATCCTAACCTATGTAATGACTTAATTCACAGAACATGAAAATGAGAGATAATTTTTTAATACTTTGACACTGACTCAGGTTTAGAAACGGCGCGTATTTCCGCTTTTATTATAGATTTTTTAGTTTCCCTACATCTGAGAGATCCTAATTTAATTATACTCGATGTCACAATCTTCCTAGCTTGTATCTTAATTGTACATTTTCGGCTAATCCAACTCCTCAACTTATTTATCTCAAATAGTAAACGTTAATAAATAATTCAATCCAGTTATTTTCTGAAGTCGTTACTTGCAAATCTCATCTCTACAATATAGTTGCTTAATTTCATTCATTGTATTTATTGGCTCTACATACATTGTTTTAACGAGCCAAAATATCAATCTATTTGGTCAAACGGATACAGAAGTTGAACAGCCTATGGTAAACGATACACGGTTACAGATTCAAGAATACTCATCAGGATTTAAATTCCCAACTGGAATGAATTTTCTGGGACCTGATGATATCTTGGTCATAGAGAAGAATACTGGGGTTGTAAAGGAAATAAAAAACGGTACCGTAATTGGAACTGTTTTGGACGTCAACGTGGCAAATGTAAGTGAGAGAGGTTTGTTAGGAATTGCAATTTCAGATAAACCGAAATATGTATTCTTGTTCTACACAGAAACTGAGAAAATTGATGGAGGCAAAATTCTTGGAAATCGCCTATATAGATATGAATATAACAATGGTAAATTGGTAAATCCAAAATTACTCTTGGATCTTCCTACTATACCTGGACCTTCTCACAATGGAGGAGTGTTAAAGATGGGTCCGGATAAGAAGAGTGTATATCTCGTAATTGGTAACTTAAATTATGTTCAAAATGAAACTTTTATTACTAAAGCTCAGAATAACAAAGATGGCCCTCCACCAGATGGAAGAGGTGGCGTACTTAGGATTACGCTTGATGGTGGTATTGTTGATAATAAAGGAATTCTGGGAGATGAAAGTCCGTTAAATAAGTATTATGCATACGGACTACGAAATAGTTTTGGAATTGGATTCGACTCCTTAACAGGAAATCTTTGGGAAACCGAAAATGGCCGCAGCACTGATGATGAAATTAATCTTGCCTTGCCAGGTTTTAATAGTGGATGGAGGGAAGTGATCGGATTTTCTAAGGATACACCTGAATTTAATCCAGAAAACTTGGAAACCTTTGGAGGCAAGGGCACATACAGGGACCCCGAATTTATCTGGAGAGACACAATAGCACCTACTTCTGTCTTATTCATGCATACTGACAATTTTGGATCAAAATATAAAGACAATCTGTTTATAGGTAGTGTCAAAAATGGCACCATCTTCAATTTTCCTCTTGACAAGACTAGAACACATCTGGCTCTCACCGGTCCTCTGAGTGACAAGAAAGCAGATACTAATCATGAAACTGCTAACATAACGTTCGGAAGAAATTTTGGAATAATCACAGATCTAGAATTAGGACCGGATGGCAACCTCTACGTACTAGCAAACTATAAGCACGATGGAACAATATTCAAGATATCAGCCAAGCAGGGTACCAATTAATTAATTTTTAATTCTTCTTCGAGGTAACAAATACTTAACTCAAGAGATATATGAAGGCTCTACATGTTTTTCAAAACTATATAAAATACCATCTCTACTGCCGACAAATAACATCGCATCTGCAACACATGGTGAAGAATCGATGCTGCCCATAGTTGGGAATTTCCACTGCTGCTTTCCACTATAGAAATTTATGCCATAAATATGTGAATCCAATCCTCCAATAAACAATAATTTATCATGTTCACTGCACACAGGTGATGCCCAGATTTTTCCGCCAGTTTCAAATTCCCATAGTTTAGAACCTGTCATATCAAAGCAATAGAGTCTATGATCGGAAGTACCGAATATGATTCTGTTCTTTACCAAAAGAGGAGATGATAAAACAGGTTTTTCAATAATTTTATACCAATTAGTAGCGCCATTCAAACGGTTTATACAATACATTCCACCATTATAAGTACCAATAAATATTAAATCCCCAAAAAGACAAGGCGAAGAAGATCTTATTTTACCATTTAATTTTGATTTCCAATTTAGCGATCCGTCTGAATCAACAGAGTATATGAACCCATCGTCGGATCCAAAATAGATGATATCATTATGACAAGATGGAGATGACCAAATTTTATCATTTGTTTCATAGCGCCAAATTATTTCTCCAGTCGGATTGATACAATACAAATTATTATCTATGGACCCCAAGACCACATTCTTTCCTATAGCACAGGGGGAAGAAAAAAAGTCTCCCCTAACATGATGATCCCAAATTATGCGGCCATCATGTTTATCGAGTGCAAAAATAATATTATCCTGTAAAATATCACCATGTATCCAGTTACCAAATGTGGCGCATATTATCATATTATCTAAAATTAATGGAGATGAAACCATGGGAATTCCAATATTTTGGTGCCATTTAATCTTCCTTTTTGATATATCCAAACAAAAAACACGTCCTGTTAGAGTAAGAATGTATAGAAATCCATCCTCATAAACAGGTGAGGACACCATCGGACCAAGCTTTATTGTCCAGTAAAGTGATGGTTTGATTACTGGTTTAGTTCCAATAGTACCCGTTCTTCTTGTGTTACCCCTAAACATATACCAAGAATCATTGAATTCAATTGACATACATCATCTTTCTCAAAAATATTAGCTAATCTTGATTATAATCTCCTGTAGTGGAAATATACATAGTTGTCTATTCTTTGCAACAGTTACCCATCGGGATATCATAACCATGAGGACAGTATCTAGGGTGTTTCAGTAGCGTGCATAATGCATCTGTAAATATGTCCTTCATATGATGCTCAATTCCACACACCATCTCTTCATCGATTTCAATTTTTAAGGCTTCCTTCATCATTACCTCCAATAGTCTCGTATTCCGAATCATTCTCTCACCTATTTCTTCCCCTTCAGCTGTCAGATTCATTTCAGCATTACCCTTTTCGTAGTCAACTAGATTTGCGCTATTTAACTTATGAAGCATTTGAACAACAGAGGGTTGTCTTACATTCAAAATCTTTGCAATAGAACTAACCTTTACCTTTTCATTTTTCTCACGCATGTGCCAAATTGCCTTTAGGTACATTTCAATATGTTCGGATTCAGCAGTTCCCAGATAAAGCTCTTCATCAGAATTCATGTTGACCATCCCAGTATTTGACATTGTCTTAGTTACAATATAGTTATTAGTTTTACGCCTTAATATTTTTCTTGGTTGCATATGGATTTGACATTTTTGTTTCCAAAATTAGATATAATACAAATCATCGTTTCTCTCCATCCTTTAAATTGGCCATAGATTTCCTAGACGTTGCAGCCAATTTCTTTCTACGTGGCTGCATTATCAATATATAAAGTGAACCTACCACATAAACTGACAAAAGAATGATCTGAGCAATTGTGGTTTCTAAAGTTGGATGAATACCAGTCATGGTTGCCAAGTTAATCTCCAATCGTGGAATTATTCCAAACAAATGTGTAGTAGAAATATAACCAATTTCTTGAAACTCTCTTACTGCATTTCCGATAAAAGCAATTGACATGTAAGCTCCAATCCCCATAGTTAGGCCAAATAAGACACGTAGTGGTAACTTTTTGCCAAGCTTTCTAATAATGAAGACAACACTTAATATCACAACAAGACCTAATGCCAGTCCCAAAAAGACAAAGGTTTCCATATTTTTGGCAAATGACAACATCGCCTGATAAAATAACACGGTTTCAAATCCCTCTCTGTATACTGTAAAAAACGATAACATTGAGAAGACCATTACGCTTCCTGTAGTTGTTGCCTGCCAAACTTTTGCTTTTACAAATTCAATCCATTTTTTGGTTTCAACCTTATTTAATATCCAGAAACTTACCCAGAATAACACTGCAACAGCTGAAATTCCTGCAATTGCCTCGATTAGCTCCTTACGTGCGCCGGTGATGTCTATAACAAACTGCGCGATAAACCATGTGATGACTGTTGCAATTACAGATATCACAATTCCTAGATAGACGTGTTTTTTATAGTGTAAATTTCGTGATGCCTCAAGATATGTCAGGATGGCACCTATTATAAGTGCGGATTCAAGTCCTTCTCTGAATATTATCGAAAATGAAGTGGAAAATGCTAATGAGGGTGCCAGTGTTCCTGTGCCTGTTACTAATCTTTCAGATTCATCCAGTCCGGCTCGAATTTCTATTACTTTGGCTTCAATTTTTGGATAGGGTTGATGTTGTTGGATAAGATTGCGGAGTTCTGCAAATTTTATTTCCATGTCAAGTGTAAAATCAGGATTTATTGGCCTAAGTGGGGTTTCAATTGCCTCATAACTGTCCAAATATGCTGATCTGGCTGAAACAAATGCTTCGTCAGTTCTCCCTTCTTTATACTTTTGAAGTAGCTCAACCAATTTAATCCTTATATTATCGATATCAAGCCTTACTCCCGTCTTCTCAGAATCGGAACTCTCACCAAAGCCTTTATTTATTCCAGAGTAACTACCAAAGCCCTTGCTTAGCTCTTTAATATCACTTAGATTATTTAATTGAGTGTTCCCCTTTAAGGGAATTGCATATCCTAATTTATTATTTGTTTCGAGATTTACATAATTTATATTTAATAGGTTTGCAGCCGTTGAAAGATTTGTAGTTATATTGTTTAAAAGAACAATCGCTTCTGATTGCTGACCTTTTTTTAATGATTCTCGAAGTTGCTCTCTCATCATAATCTCCAAGTTATGCATAAGCTTCGGATCTACCTTTTCTAGTGGAGCTTCGACATATTCAAAATTATCCAAGTATGCACTAGTTGCGTACTTTTCGGCCGACGAATAATCAGAGTTATTTCTTAATGCTACGTTGATATTTGATAATAAATTTTTAATATTTGCAAAGTATGGTAGTAATGAAACATTGGTCTGAGAAATGGATCCATTTTCAGCTAGATTAGTTTGTATTGCTCTAATGAGTACATTTATGCTTTGAATATCAGACTTAGAAAGCAATGAATTTCTCAAGTCACCTAAAAAGGACTCTAATTCTCTTTGTTTAGAATCATCAAATATATTAGAAATATTTTTGTACAACTCATGTGAGATATCAACCATCCCTATGGCGTTTTCATAATCTACTAATCTTGAAGGATTATCAGAATTCCCAAAATTAGATAGTTGATAAAATTTTGACGTATCATTTAATAAAACTAAAATGGTTGAAGAAAGTGTTGAATTGTAACTAGGACTATTTGGATCAAGTATAGATGAATTAATTCCATTCAAGATATTCTTTATTTGAATGATCTTGGCTTCTGTTTCAGAAATCTTAGATGATGCTTTTACCATGATAGGTAAATCAATTAAAAGTGATTCCAATCTACCAGTTGAGTTTTGATTTATCTCTAGTAGCTTGTCTTTAATTGACGGGAATATTATTGAATGTGAAATATATGCGTGTTCAAATGCTCTTGTGTTATCTTGATTTATAAGACTAGTTTGAACCAAGTTCATTTGTTCCAGAATTCGCTGTATGTTAACTGTCACAAGAACTTGATCGCTAGAACCAAGTTCTATAACCTGTGTTCCATGGACATTGATGGAAAAGAGACTGGGAATGAGGTAAAATATCAACACACATAATGAAACTTTTTTCTTATCAACGTCCCAATAGAAAATCCTCATTCATTTTTTCTACCTCGTGAAATGTGTTTTAATGGAACAACTTTTTCAGATACATAAAACAATTAGGCTTACCTAAGTAAATTAATGCAATATAAATCTTGATGACCTCAACTCACAAAAAAATAATGAATATTTCAAGAATTGGTAGTCAGAAAAACGGTTTAACAGCATAAACGTGTTAGTGTATTTAGCTTGTTGATTCTTGTCTGGCTTTTGTGAGGTTTTCAATTTTTTCAAGTATGAGATTTCTTAGTCTATGGATCAGAGTTTTGATAGTATGTACCCCCGGAATAGCAAAATGTCTGGCTATTATAACGTGGCATTTGAGCTCATATAGCATATTTAGAAAATGAGGATCATTGAACAAACTAAACTTTGAGATAGTTGCACTCGTAATGACAACATCGGGTTGAAAGTTACCCAGAGATGACATAATTGTATCTGCTGCTTCGTTACTATATCGCATATCGTTATCTGATAGTGTAATCTCATTAAACTCAATACCAACTTGCTCAAGATATTCCTTTTGTTTTAGTATGTCTGTTATTCTTACAATTTTTTCTTCCTCGCCATTATTTTTGGTATTGATATATAACACAATAATTTTGAACTGTCCCGAACGTTCTAACCAGCTTGTAGCCTTCAATACGACTTCAGAATGATCGCCACCATCATATAAAACGACCAAATTTTTCTTATCTTTACGTCCTTTTTTCCGATCTGGTTCGAATGTTAGCTCTTCATTGCCTTCTGACAATATTGCTAAAACATCACACGTTAGTATAGTTTGAATTTTCTTACTGTTTCTGAACATTTCAAAACCTGTTATTAATAGATCTATTTTTTGTTCCTCGACAGTGGCTAGTATCGCTTCACTTGCATCATGAGATATTCTAACGAGATAGTGATTTAGAATATTCTCCTTGTCAATTAGCCTATCTAATGGTTCAAATGATTTCCTAGCCATTTCAGCATAACCTGTTCCGGCGGATAGCGGGGTTTGTTTTGGAACTGTGATAACTCTTAAAATATTAATCTCTCCGATATTTTCTTTTGCTACTCTTATTGCATACTTTAGTAGTCTATCCGGATCTTCAGGGGTATATGGAATAAGAATCCTATAGTCTTTTCTCTCTAGATCCCCTTCGCTAGTAACGATTGGTGCGTAATGATCTATTTCCTTCCTAAATGTGTACATTCGATACACAAAGAATCCAATTACCACCCATACCACAGTTATCGCCCAGCTTAAAGGCTGAGTTACTAATAGATATACAGCTAATCCAAGTTTTAAAAAGATACCAATAACTGGTATAACAGGAAAGAAAGGAGTTTTGAAGCCGTAATCTAACTTATCGCCGTAAATCCTACGAATTGTGATAACAGCCATATTTACTTGAGTAAATAGTAAAAGAAAAATCACACCTGCGGCAGTTGCAATCTGGGCTAGAGGAAGCCCATAAGCCATTATTGCCATTATGATACCAGATATTAGTATTGCAACGTATGGTGTCTTGTTCCTTTTGTGGATTGCGCTCAACTGATATGGCATGTTATAATTCCTACCCATTGCAAAGGCAACTCTCGCAGATGAGAACGTCGTTGCATTCAGAGCCGCAAGTGTCGAAATTAGACCTCCGCCTAATACGATAAATGCTCCGTAAGGCACAAGTAATTCGGCTGCCTTCATTATTCCTAACTCCCCACTCTGACCAATGTATTTCCAAGACTCAATGCCCTGTGGAAATATGGCACCAATAGACACAAAGGCAATTAAACAGTATAGAACAACAACGGCGGTTAACGATATGAATATTGCTCGAGGAATGTTCCTTTTTGGATTTTTAGCTTCTTCTCCCGTTTGAACGATTACCTCATAACCTTCGAATGCTATGAAAGTCAAACCCATTGCTGCAACTACTCCAGTAATCCCTTTTGGCATAAAATCTGAGAAATTTGTATGCCAGTTAGGTTGTCCGCTCATAACCCAGATACCGGCCGTGATTAGAATGAATATCAGGCCCAATTGAATAATGGTAATGACAACGCCAGTCTTGCCAGTTTCAGATGTTCCTTTAATGTTGATATAAGTAAAAACAGCAACTGAGACTACTGCTATCAATTTCTCTAGTGGAATAACGTTCAAAAGCACATAATTGTGCGAAATATTTGTCATTTCAAGCAGACCTGTAAGAAATGAAGCAAAGCTTACTGCATACAATGATCCAGCGATTATGTGTGCGAGCCAAGCCATCCATCCACTTATGAATGCATTTGGTCTAGGCAGACCCTCTCTGACCCAAAGATATCCACCTCCTGCTTCAGGCATGGCTGAACCAAGTTCGGCGTAGGCCATGGCTGTGAACAGGGTGATGATTGCGTTAATAATGAACGCTGCTATAACAGCGCTTCCAGCAAGGCCTATTGCGGGTCCTGTCAGAACAAAAATAGAACCACCTATCATGGCGGCTATCCCGACCATTAGTATATCCAAAAGTCCAAGAGACCTAACCAATTGGTTCTGAGGTGTCATTCCTGTGCTTGAACGGCGTTCTTCATCTGCGTCGGACAATCGATATCGATCCATTTGAATGATAAATTAATGTTATTAATCTATTCTCTTGTCAAGATTAAAAATATCCGTAATAACTGTAGGATGCCTTACCAGATTACAATTTGGCTCTAAAGATATATAAAAAATAAATTGGTATTAGTATAATGCGTCAAGTTGCACTCATCACTGGTAGCTCCAGTGGAATTGGTTATGAAACCTCATTAATTTTAGCGAGAAGTGGGTTTTGTACATATGCCGGTGTGAGAAATACGAAAAATTCTGATATTCTAGAAAAGAAAATTGCGAAAGAAAAACTTGACCTAAATATCTTGCAGCTGGATGTAAACGACAACTCTTCAATAGATAATGCGATAAATCGAATAAAAACTGAAGAAAAAAGAATAGATGTTCTAATAAATAATGCAGGGTATGGTTTAGTGGGTTTTTTTGAAGAGCTTGGATTGGATGAAATAAGAAAACAATTCGAGACTAATTTTTTTGGGGTTCTCAATGTTACTAAAAAAGTAATTCCCATAATGCGAGAGCAGAATAGCGGTACAATTATCAATTTAAGCTCAGGCGCAGGACAGGTAGGATTCCCCGGTATTTCTGCTTATGTTAGTACAAAATTTGCTATTGAAGGATTTAGTGAATCCCTAATGTACGAATTGTTTCCATTTGGTATAAGAGTGATCATCATCGAGCCAGGGGTTATCAAAACAAACTTTTTCAATAATTGTATTGTGTCAGATAAATCTTCAAAGAAGGGTTCATTGTATTCTAATTCACTAAAGAAGATTCAAAATAATATTGAATTAATGCAAGAACATGCTACACCCCCTGTTGAAGTTGCAAAAGTGATTCTACAGGCCCTCAAGAATGATGAACCGAAGCAAAGGTATGTGGTAGGTAATGACGCTGTAATGATATTGGAAGCTAAGAGGAGTTTGTCGGATATCGAATTCAAAAAGATGATGATGCAAAATATTATTTGATAGTCCGTTATATTTCAAAAAAGCACAAGTGGAAAATTTCATATTTTTATAGTATTGCCAATATAATATGGAATGGAGTAAAGAACCCTGTCCAATTCAATTGAATTAATGGTTAGGCGAATCAAAAATGGGTCAGTGATCGATCATATTGAGTCCGGCAAGGCGTTTTTAGTTTTAAGGGCCCTAAACATTACCGGAAGAGAAGGGAATGTCATCACAGTTGCCTTGAATGTTCCAAGCAATAAGTTTGAGAAAAAAGATATTATCAAGGTTGAAAACAGATATCTCGAAACTGATGAAACCAATAAACTATCGTTAATAGCGCCACATGCTACAATAAACATCATCAAGGATTACAAATTAGCCGAAAAGAGAAAAATACAATTGCCTGATTTTATCACTGGAATTTTCAAATGTCCCAATTTAAGATGTGTAACCATTGGTGAGAATATTAAATCAGTAATTGAAGTTATTGATAAGGAGAAAATTATCCTAAAATGCAAATATTGCGGAAGAATTTTGAGTATCGATGAACTAATCTTCTGATTTGAATTTTTGTCACTATAGTAGTGATAAGTGCTTAATTAAGTAGAAAATAAAGGAATCTATAGCTATCTTCATCTTCGACAACTAGCACAATACTCATCGTTACTTAGTCTTGATATAGCAAAATGAAATCCAATAAGGGGTGAAAAAACGACTACAGTAATGAGAGCGAGATAATACTGGGAATTATAGACAAGATAGAGAGTAATACCAATACACGTCATAATTTCCAACCAAGTACAGGTACAGAGTTGTAGACAAATATCTTTTACATTCATTTAGTTCACCATTATATAGGTTAATCAGTTATTTCAGCATAACTAAAAGAACTTGGTGATATAGCGCAAATACGGCAAATAGAATAAGCATTAATTATTTATCAGTATATCCTGCACAGTATCAGCCAATGATTTAGTCTATTTGAATCCCGAAAAAGTGTTTTGATTTGCAATCATGAAATCTCGTCCTCGTTTTGAGATATATCGTGAAGGATTTTATATGATATATAAAATAATATTGTTAAAATTGGACTCAAACACTGGAAGTGATAATAAAGGAATTTCTACTTCAAAAATTTTCATAAACGGTACATTTTTAGCTCTTATTATAGCGTTGCCTGCTATATTCAGTACTGTCGTTTTTCATTACGTTATCAAGACTAATTTAATTATAACCATCTTTGCTGGAATCATGACACTCTTTGTAGCTATGGGTTTTGCATACAAGATTTCAAAAAAACTTTCAATGTAGCTTCTGTTTTTGTAGTTTAACTTTGAAATAAATTTAGGATGTTAGTATCTTTTAATTCAACGATACCTAGCTTTGAGACTATGAAGCAGTACATAGTCAAGAGAAAGAGACTAGGTAGAACTTCGTAACGATGTTTTTTCTAATTTTTTTCTTGATTCTGTTATTACAAAATTCATAATGTAAGTGATATCCTATAAAATTATACAATCATTGGAAAATTTTTCATAAAATTTAAGACGTCAATATATATATCAGGTCTCAAAAGACTGCATTTTGTCAATTGTCCAACACAGCGCTAAAGTTTCAGTTTCCTTGTCAAAAAATGGAAAATGTCACGCCAGATATCATGATCAAGATGGCAAGTGTGAGTGTAATTCTTGCGCTGTTATTTACTGTTCCTAGTTTGGGAATATTTTTGGGAATTTATTGGCATACAGATAATTTAGCGATAGGTGTACTCGTAGGAATGTTGATTCATTTTATTATCCTTGGATTTGCACATCCTATATCCCAATCAATAACATCTTTTTTTGGGAATTAATCTATACAAATTCTAAGAATTAATTCGTCTACACTACATGTATAGTAACGCAAGTTCTAGAGTTCTGCTCGTATCGGTGTTGTGTAGACTAGTAATCAGAAAATAAGATATTATACGGGCGACGTATGTGGGAATTTGATTTTCACTTTGAGCTCAATTAAAATTTCTTATTTATAAAAAATTATTAGAAACCCCCTATTTGCTGATAGACCCTACTTTTACAGTCGGGACATTCACCTGACTTTGTCTTTTTATTAGTCGTACCAAAAACACAAACACAATCCACGCATTCAACTACAGAGATCTTAAGAGCCGATAAGGAAGTTAGGTTAATTTCAATATTTAGAAGATTATATCTAAAAAGGCATTAGTTAGTTTATAGATAATATTTGTAAAAGTCTTAAATCAATCAACGTATATGACGAGATCATGAGTGTTTATCAGGTGTTCCCCATAATTGTAATTTCTTTACTGATTATTTTCTCAGGTCTGACGACCATCGCATCTGGACAGGTAAACACAAATCTGACAGAAGAATCCATAGAGAATAATGTCAATGGACTTCAAATATTGAGCCATAAGTTATTTACAGATTCTAGAGATTATTTGCATGTTGTAGGAGAAATAAAAAATAACTACCCATCGACCACCACATTTGTAAGAATCGTAGGAACTTTTTATGACATCAACAATCAGATTATTGGGACACAATTTACGTATTCAAATCCTTCTGACATACGTCCTGGAGAAAAGGCACCGTTTGTATTAGTACTTTCGTCTTCAAGTATTCCTATTTCTCAAATAGATCATTACAGTTTACAAGCAAGTTACCAGTAAAGGATTATGGTTATAGCTTTAAATCATAAGTAGGCTGCTTTGTTCCTATTATTGACGATCGTAGAACACAACAACACCAATACACTCACTTTTGAAATGCTTAAGATTTAACTTCGTAAGTGCTAACTAATATCGTTATTAAATAATATACCAATGTTTTTCTATTATCAACATATACGTTACCACACTTCGAACAATAGTTTTCGATCAACTTGGCCCCGTCACCTGCATTGAATGTGCTGTCGATTCTGCCTTTCCGCCGCAAATGTTGGAAAAATTTGCTTTTGAGCATTTTCTAATCAATCAAAGTTACCTTTATTCTTTTTACTATCGGTGAAGCGTCGCTATACATAAAATAGTTATGACCTCACTACGAATGGTTATGCTTACCCGGTATTGCTCATACCGGCTGATCGGAACCTTAAATCTTGTAACTTTATAAGGGAATTGAATGAATCAGAAATTCAAATGCAGTGTTGGTAGAATCTTTGGTGATTAGTTGCCAAAGTCCAGGCGAATAAAATATTCCCTATTGGAAGAATTGCCATGATAAGGCACTTGGGCGACTTGAGAAAAACTTTAATTGATGAAATATGTCTCGATTAGGGTTGTGTCAATTAGTTAAGGGTCCTAACCCTTTTTGAAGGTCTTCCTTGCATGATGGACAATTGAACTCTAATTCAGATATTTATCGTCGGAAATTGGGCCTTGTAAGTGATGGGATTCTGCTAATTAGTATTTTGACGATCTTATTTGTAAAGTTAATATACTTAGGGAGATAGATTCGTTCAATGTTAAGTACTAACTCCATCAAGGTAACAATCTTTGGTTTATTAATTTTGATAACTGTCATGAACGTTGGACTTATTGCTTATCCGTTTGGATTGCAAGCGGAGGGTACTACAGTACTAAAAAATAGCAAGACATCCTACAATGATGGTAATAAGTCTGTCTCACCTCATGGCGCTAATATTTCGGCTACTTTACCTTTGTTAGTGGTTTTTCCCACAGGCAGTCAAATTTCACCATACGGTTTTAGTACAAACTCAGACGGCAGACTTCAAATCGAAATTCTTTTCAACAAACCCGTAGATACCTCGACGTTCAATCCGGGTATAAGTAATATCTTAGCGATGGAAACAAATCCAAATGCGACTGTATCTGTCAAATGGGATCTTAACAACAGATTTTTGACCATAGTGACCAATGATTTATTGAACTCTTTATGTACTTTTGATCCGGATTGTAATTTTGCTTTAAGACTTGATGGTACAGGGCCTAATCCGATTAGAGCCGCAGACGGAAGTTTACTAAATGGAGGATTTGACGATTATTGGACAGGATTTGTTATCGTAGGTTGAATTTTTTGACTAAAAGTCACTAATTATGTTGTGGCATTATAAATGCTCACAGATTTTCTCCAGCACTCAATGTCGGACATCAACAGTTTCTGCCTATTTTAAATTCCAAATAATTTCAATCCATATAGATCACTGTCATAAGCTGCTCTTTGTAGAAACACCTTTTCGGGTACTTTTCCTTGCAATATTGAATTATATTCTTGTAGCCTTCGCTAATGGGTTGTTTCAAGGGAGAGTCATTTCCAGTATATTAAAAAAAACTGTCCCATTCAAAATCAGAAAACACTTCAAAAACCCTTTTTAAAAATCAATTACATTCTTTTGAAAACCACAGCATTAATCATTAGATGTTCTTCTTTTCCTACACTATAGTATGTCTTTGTTCTATGGATACAGGTCATATGACTTTTAAATTTAATATAAGGCGGTCTTAGCTTCTACCAAGATATTATGCATAAAAAAGAAGAATCCAATCTACAGGCAAGATTAAAATTGATGCGTGATAATTAATTTCTTGATATAGGATGTGCCATAATCAATGAGCAAGGTAAGCATGCCCGGAAAAATTTTCGGTACTGTCATGTCTCATGGATTAAAGGGAAGAATGTTAACAAACAATGAACTCCAGATGTTAACCGAATCAAGAGATATGGATGAACTAGTAACAAGGATGAAAAATACCGTTTATCTGGATGCTTTGGCTAAGCTTACAAAACCCTATTCAGCAGATAAGATTGAAAACGCGTTGAAAGAATATCTTGTAAATACACATGCAAAAATGGTTAACATTTCAGGCGGAGCCAGAATTATCAGCGCCTATTTTGTAAAGCATATTACATGGAATTTAAAGATGATTTTGAAGGGGAAAGCTCTAGGAAAATCCTATGATGAACTCTTGCCCAAGATAAACCTGAGGGCTGAAGAACTAGTAGGTAGACGAGACCTTGTAGTAAAGGCACTCGTTTCAAAAACATTGGAAGAAGCGGTATCTACCCTTGCAGGGAGTGAATTTGCAGAGGATGTTACCAAAGCGGCCGCCATTTACAAGGATAAAGGAGATGTCAGGATTTTTGATATTTACCTCGATCATGTATTCTACCATGATTTAGGCAGAGCGATGAACACGGAATCACAATCATTGGATGCAAAAAACATAGTTTCTGTGGATATTGATTCTTATAATGTACTTGCCATACTGCGAGGAAAATTTTGGAACTTGTCTGCCGATGAAATAAATAATCTCATTGTAGCTAGCACATCGAAGATAACAAAAGAAACCATACAAAAGATGATAAATGCAGAAAAAATATCCGAGGTAATTGGGGAATTATCGAACACAGTATACAAGGATATTGTCCCTCAGAATCAAACAAGCGACATAGATTCTATCTTAGAAATTGAAAAGGGATTTGAAAGTATTGCATTAAAGCGTGCCTTATCAGCATTTAGGTCGATGTTTAGTGTAGGAATTGTGCTTGCAGCACTGAAACTCATAATGATTGAAGTTAGAAATTTGTCAGCAATCGCCTCTGGAGTTGAACAAAAAATTCCCGCAGAAACAATTGTATCCAAACTAATCAACACCAGTTAGACCAAACGTCTTTCAAATAACCAAATCAAAAACTTTATTGGTCTCCTGAGACTTTAATACACATAATAAAATATGTTATTAAAACATGTTTCTCTTAACTGGATCTTTTTTCCGGCCATATGAGATTTGAATATAGCATTTTTGGAATCAATTTCTTAAACTCTACTCCTTCGCCCCTATACCATTTTGGGAACCATTCGTAAAGATGTAATCTGATGGTCTGGATATAAACAATTAGTCCCTCAATAAGCATTATTCCTATGTTGCCGCCAATTAGTACTGCCAACCCACCCCCGCTCTCGTAAGATTGATTAACGGTTACCAAGAGAGCTGCATGTACCAAAAGCATAATCCCTATCCTGGTATAACTTATCACATTAGATAGGACCTCGATGATCCTTACCAATATAACCTCTATAACTATTCCCATCAGTCCACCACCTTCATCATGGCCAAGTTTAGCAGCATGTTCTTGTTCCTTCTTACCTCCTAAAATCATAACTCCCACTGTTGCAAAGATTATCGGAGGGGTGGCTTTAGCTACAAAGTCCACCGTTACCCACTTTCCAAACAAAAATGACAGCCACGGTACAGGCTCATTGTGAATAATTCCGGTTACTCCGAACATGCCAATTATATCATAACCTGAACCTATTGCAGCTAGTATTAATGCGACTATGGCAAGAAATTGTACTATGGACGGAACATCATGTGTTAAAATTAAGAGTTTATTCTTTTCGAGTATATCGTGTCTAAGTTTAAGAAACATTGCTATCAGCAAATGTACGATACCTATAGCTACTGAAACTTTGAGTATTTTTATTACCTGAACGAATGTTAGTTCTGAAACATTCAGGGCACCAACTAACCATCCTAATGGCTGAAAGACCTGTGACAAGATTGCTATCTCATCTAAGTGAAAACCAAACATTTCACCTGTTCCCAAACCTGCAATACTGGCGGCCGCACCGCTTGCAGCCAATAAGGTTGCCCATGTTTTCAGATTTCCGTTTCCTCTGTATCTTAAGAACATACCTAAACCAAACAGTAATAATCCATGTCCCAAATCTCCGAACATTAAGCCATAAAATACTGGCCAGACAAAAGCTATAACAGGAGTCGGGTCAACTTCCCCATAGTTCGGAAGACCTTGAGTCTCAGTTATTACTTCAAAAGTCTTTGCATATCTATTATTGACTAGTAATGTTGGAAGTTGATTGTTAGGTGCCTTATCTAAGTTGACAGGTTCTGAAATTGAGACATAATTTTTTGTAAGATCTTTGAATCTCTTTTCCATGTTATTTGGTATATACCCCTGAATCACTGCAAAATTCTTGGTGCCTCCTGGTTTTCTTGTTACTTCTAAAATGTCTTTTGCTACCTTTGAGGATTCGTATAATGAAAGCAATTTAGGCAAGAGGCTAACTTTTAATTTCTCTATTTTTTTAGTAATCTCTGCAGACTTCTTTTCAAGTTCTTTGCATTTCGTTTGGCATTTGTCATGAGCAGAACCGGGATTCTGTGGAAATGCTGAAGGAATCTGAATAGGGTGCACGTTAAAACTTCTAAGAACTTTAATGATTTTTTCAGAATCATCTTGTGATCCTATCACAGTAATGGATGATTTGTCGTCATTAAGTTTGAGCGGGTGCACTATAAGATCAGTCAGACTATTTTGAATTTCAGTGATATCTTTGGTATTAACGATAAAAATTTCTGCAAAAAAAGTCCTCAGACCACGCAATCCGGACAAGTCCATTTTGAGTTTTGAAGCACTCCCGATCGCGTCCAGTGCATTACGATATTCTTCAAGTTCCTTTTCTATTTGTTGCTTATTTTTTAGTAACGATATTGGTTCGTCTAGTAGAACTTTACTTTTCTTCTCTAATTCAACTATAAAATTTTGAATATCATCAATCTTGTAATCAGTTTTTTCCTGCGGAGCCCCCTTAAAGAGAGCGGCCATGACACCAGTTTCAAGGGGGATACCCAAAGATCTTATAACATCGTCAATCTCCTGGAATAGCTTTTGAGCACTCAATAAAAGATCATCAAAATAAGGATTACCATGTTCTGAGGGATTCTGCAATGGATGAAACCATTCTAATTCTGCCAATTTGCTCACCGCGTTGTGCGTTTCAACTCTTGGCAAAATCAAAGTTGTCTTTAACAGTTTAGCCTGTCCCATTGTATTGAGTTTTTTGATCACTAATTCTCCTTAAAATCTTTCCCTTTTCTCCTTTCAATAGTTCAAGAAATTACAATTTGTAATTTCTTTATTTCGACTTACTTTGATATTCTAAATTTGAATTAAGACTTGAGATGGCGGTACATTCTTGAAGTCATAACAAAAATTGACTAAAATCTTCTTTTGCATTATTATATCAGTTTTACAAAAGGAAAAATTATTTGAGAATATTGGTATTGCTCATTGTCCCAATATAATGAACATCATTACAATACCATAGATAGCAATGGATTCTACCATACCAACAAATATGAAGACTCTAGATTGCATTTTTGGATTATCGCTAATTGCAGCTAAACCAGCAGCGCCCACGAAGCCCAATCCTATTCCTGAACCGGCGGCAGCAAGACCGAATGCCATACCTGCGCCAATAAGTTTGGATGATCCCGCATCTGAGGTTGCCCCTTTTTCGGTTTGCCCAAATGCCGAACTGTTATACATGAATAGTATGCTAGAAGTCATAGCAATGGTCAGAAGAATAAGACTAACTTTTTGTCTGTTAACACCCATCATACACTGGTTCGAAATTGAAGGCCATATTTAATTATAACTAAGAACGTTGCGTGAGTTCCGAATTTAGTGCGTCGTATATGCTGAAATGAATTGTATTGAACAGAAATATCTAACATCATTAAGAGATTCTAATCGATGCAATGTTTCTACTCGGAAAATTGTTATAGTGTTTTAGAACTTGATATCGGTTTAATGATATGTCTCAAGCCTTGGAGATAGCCTTTTTCTTGTAAGAAGAAATTTCTTGCTTTACATCTTGTATCATAGAGTCATGTTCTGATTGTAAATTTTGTTTTGATTTCTTAAAGTACTCTGCAATAATATCAGCCTCCATCTTACTTGCAACCATCAATATGCATTATTACGTGTACTCTATATTCTTTTTCTTATCTAAAACAACTTTTACTTTTTTCAGTCTTACAAATTCTTCTCGCTCACGTTCTTCCAGCGTTCCCTTAATGAAGGAAATGGCGTTCTGATACTGCGGAATTATAACATATTCAAGTGCGTTGATTAATTTTTGGGTTTTTTCGAGTTCCTTTGCCAGACTGAAAATGGCGTTTTCATATTCGGCCGCTTTACATATTTGTGGTAGCATATTCTTTATCAATTTAGATGCCTTGTCAACATACACGTTTGTTTCTGAGAATCCATAAGATAGGTCTTGACCCCCTTGTTTTGTTTTTATCTGTAGAGTGGGAATTTTGACATCAACTATCCTTCTCACATTTACATTTACCTCCATTATACCTGGAGTCGAATCTGAAATAGATTCAAGTGTGGATGTTCCAAGGGACATATACGAATCATATACTGCAGAATAAATATCAGAAAGTGGAGACCAAATATCACCTCTAGTTTTATTAGCTTCTTCTATCATTTCATCAATTTTTTTTAGTAACACTTCTCTCTTGTCATCTAGTATTTTGTGAACCATACTGCTAACTTGCAACGATCTCCTTATCTTAATCAGTTCTATTTTCGTTGCAGTAACATTTTTTCCAAATGACATTTTTATGGACTATAGTTTACTTGGTTCCCTTATAATACTGCTGAATATGTTTGTCCTTAATTTTGGTTAGTTCCCCTTCTGGTAAAGTAGCTAAAATATCCCATGCCCTGCTAAGTGTTTCATCCAAATTTCTATTTTCATCAGGACTTTGTTTCAGAAATTGCGTCTCAAAACTATCGCCAGCGTCAAGATATTTCAAATCAACTCCGGTCAACCCTGCCTTTCCTACAATTTCTGCCAATGCTCTTACTTCTTGGGCCCTAGAATAAGCATCGTATAGCTGGTTGCCCACCTCCATATGATCTGATCTAGTTTTTCCTTCTCCAACACCATCCTTCATTAATCTAGAAAGTGACATCATAACGTTGACTGGCGGATATATCCCCTTTCTAAAAAGGTCTCTTCCTAGAACCACTTGTCCTTCCGTAATATAACCGGTCAAATCAGGTATAGGATGTGTAATGTCATCTGCTGGCATTGATAATATCGGCATTTGAGTAACACTTCCACTTTTTCCTTTAATTCTCCCTGCTCGTTCATAATTATTCGCCAGATCGGTATACAGATATCCAGGATATCCTTTTCTTCCAGGAACCTCTTCTCTAGCGGCGCTGATTTCTCTAAGGGCTTCCGCATAATTGGTCATATCAGTCAGTATGGCCAATACGTGCATACCTAGATCAAATGCCAGATACTCTGCAACAGTCAAGGCCACTCTCGGAGTTATGATTCTTTCAATTGCAGGATCATCTGCCAGATTAACGAACAAAACACTTCTTCTCAAAGCACCTGATTCCTCCAAGCTTCTCTTGAAGTACTGTGCTTCAGAGTATTGGACTCCAATAGCTGCAAATACTACAGCAAAATCTTCGTTGGTCCCTACAACAGTAGCTTGTCGTGCGATTTGTGCGGCTAATATATTATGTGACATTCCAGAGCCAGAAAAAATAGGCAACTTTTGACCCCTTACAAGGGTTAACATACCGTCAATAACAGAAACGCCTGTTTGAATGAATGAAGTTGGATATTCTCGACTCTGTGGATTCATTGGCTCTCCGTTCACATCAAGGAATTTATCAGCAACTGGATCAGGTAACCCATCATTTGGTCTACCTAGCCCATCGAACACTCTTCCGAGTAGTTCTTGAGATACAGGCATGGTCATGGTTTTTCCGAGAAACTTTACTTTTGTTCCAGTTATAGCTAGTCCGGTTGTTCCTTCAAAAACCTGAACTACCGCTTTACCATATCCTATTTCTAGAACTTTTCCTAATCTTCTTTCACCGTCATTTGTTTCAATTTCCACCAGTTCGTCAAATGATGCTTTAGATACACCATCTACTATCATAAGTGGTCCTTTTATTTCGGCAATTTTTGTATATTCTATTCCAGTAGTTTTAGACAGAGACTTTTACCTCCTCAATGTTACCTTTGAATGAATCGGATAATTGCTTTTCCATATCTTCTAACTTTGAAATCTCCTCATCAGTAACTTCAAACTTTGCCTTTAACAGGGTAGTAATTATTGGCAATGCTCTGATATCTGCTAAGGATTTTCCCTCTTTTAGGGCTTTTTGTGATTCTTTGTAGAACTTTACCATCAATCTAACCAACTTCAATTGTTTCGCCGGACCACAATATGTATCAACTTTATCAAAAGAGTTTTGTTGCAGTATTCCGATCTTTAGCATTCTGGCTACCTCTAGAACAAGTTTTTCCTCGTCGGGAAGCGCCTCAGGTCCCAACAATCTAACAATTTCTTTTAGTGTATCTTCACGCTGCAATATGTGATACGACTCTGCTCTCAGATCATACCAATCAGGGCTTACGTTTTCCTTCCACCACTTTGATATGTCTTCAAGATATCCAGAATAAGACTGCATCCAGTTAATTGACGGATAATGCCTTGAATATGCCAATCTAGTATCTAGCGCCCAAAAAGTCTTGATGAATCTAATTGTGTGAGTTGTTACTGGTTCGGTAAAGTCTGCTCCCGATGGAGATACTGCGCCTACCAATGTTACAGAACCGGAACGATCTGGTGATCCAAGTGCTCTAATTCGTCCTGCTCTTTCGTAGAATTCTGCAAGTCTTGAGGCCAAGTACGAAGGATAACCCTCTTCTGCGGGCATTTCTTCCAAACGACCCGACATTTCTCTGAGCGCCTCTGCCCATCTACTTGTAGAATCGGCAACAAGAACTACATCATAACCCATGTCCCGATAATACTCTGCCATAGTAACACCTGTGTAAATTGACGCCTCTCTAGCGGCAACTGGCATGTTACTAGTATTAGCTACAAGTACTGTTCTTTCCATTAATGGTCTCTGAGATCTAGGGTCAATTAAATGTGGAAACTCAACAAGAACTTCAGTCATTTCATTTCCTCGTTCTCCACAACCAATGTAGACTACAACCTTTGAATCCGCCCATTTAGCTATTTGATGTAGTGTAACAGTCTTTCCTGTGCCAAATCCTCCTGGAATTGCACCCGTTCCACCTTTTGCTATAGGGAAATAAGTATCAATGATTCTCTGACCAGTAACAAGTGGTACTGTGGGATCATATCTTTCGGCATATGGACGTGGTTTCCTGACCGGCCATTTATGATACATTTTTAGTTGAATTTTATCTCCATTCTTGCTGCTAGCCTGTCCAATGACTTGTTCTAAATCATATTCTCCTTCCTTGGCGATATCGTTAAGTGTCGATTCGGGATAATTTGGAGGAACTAATATTTTGTGAGTTAACAAAGGTGTTTCCTCTACTGTCCCAAGGACTGAACCCCCAAAAATAGTATCATCTTTTTTTACTAACGGATTAAATTTGTATTTCTTCTTCATATCAACAGGACTTGTAGTAATTCCCCTACCAATGAAGGCTCCTGACTTTTCAGCAATCTCATCCAATGGTCTTTGTATACCGTCGTAAATCCTACCAATAATTCCTGGACCGAGAAGAACTGAAAGTGGCTGACCAGTACCTATTACATCTTCCCCGGGTTTGAGTCCGGATGTTGATTCATAAACTTGAATAAACGCTACGTCCCCAGTTAATCTGATAACTTCTCCAATTAGTTTTGAATCACCAACCTCCACTGTTTCATACATTTTTACAGACGACATTCCATCAGCCTTAACTGCTGGCCCGCTAACCCAAACTATTCTTCCTTTTGCTACCATTTACTTATTCTCCCCTCTAAGCAGTTGGACGATGTCTTTCCTTATTAAAGGTTTGAGGCTTTCGATATTAGAATCAAGTGTATTATCCAAAGTCATCGTCCCGTCCACTGAAGTTGCTTTTATTCCTCCGAGTATATCCAGAAAATTATCAGATACACTCACTTTCATGTTTTTGCCAGTTGATTCTTGTGATGATATATTTCTAACTAGCTTTTGGTCTGCTTTATTGCATTGTATGACTATATCAGAACCTAACTTTGAAACACTATCTTTTATCATACGGGTTAGCAATTTTTCATAATTTTTTTCATTATTACTTTGCGTTAGTTTTTCTTTTGCCTTGGTAAAAATTTCATCTATTGCTGATTCGATTATGATTAACTCTTTGTTTCTGGCGGTCAGGGTGCTAGATCCTATTATTTGTCGTTTTAGATTTTCAGCTTGTTTTTTGGAAGATTCAATGATAGCGTCATACTCAACTTGAAGAGTGCTCTTGGAAGATTCTAAATTTTTTAATGAATTCTGAAGTGCAGAATCAATTTCAGAAATTAATTCCGATTCTTTTTGTGAAAGAACTTTATCAATGGTTCTTTCTAAAGAATTTAAACTCATTCATTGACTTTTCAGAACTACGTGATTTTAATCTTTTGATGAAATCTAAGTTAAAGAAAAATAATTAGCTAGATTATCTGATTTATGGAAAAATAATTAATAGGTGATATGTTCTGGAATCATAATTCACTTTCGCGCTTCATTCATAATAATTATGAACCCCTGCATACCTCGCAGGTGAATGTTCCTTCAGAGTACATTAGCACATCCGACCACTCTCCACATTCATCACAATATCCAGACACAACAGATGCCGGTCTACCAATTTCCCCTCTTATCATAGCAGCCTTCTCTGATACCACATCAACTAGCTCTGGAGTAACTGCAATGACATCAGAACTAGAAATTATTCCTGCTAGTCTGTCTTTGTATACAACCCCTAACCTTTTGATATTATTTTTTCTAAATATCCGTGCTGCTTCAGTAATGCCTTCTCCTGCCTCGACAGTATGAATGGGTTGCATTACTTTTACTGCCGTAACGGTAGATGGCTCTAAATTGCTTGCCACAACTTTTGATACAACGTCCCAATCAGTGACAATTCCTACGGGTTTATCATTGTCAGTAATAATTACACTGCCAATAGTATGCTCTTTCATTTTCATTGCGATGTCAGTGATGTTATCGCTTGGAATAGCTGTGATTACAGGGCTATTCATTATATCCCTTACCAGCACTCTCGTCGTCATGTTTGCATCTGTATTTTCTACTAGTTTTTTCGTCACAATATAATTTAGGATATTTGGTTTAATTGTCTTTCTAATCTTCTTTTGTATAATGCGATTACTCAGGAATATCGAGTGGTAAAAAACAAATCTAACCGATTTGATTCAATTTATCCATTTATAATATCATTAATGGCTAATCCTCTTTCCGCTCGCTCTATTTTGGATTGTCCGGGAGGCAGCATTCTTATAAATTCGTCTAAGGATATTTTTTTACAATATTCTGCCAGACTTTGATCAAATTCAGAAATAGATCTTACGAATTCACTTTTAACTTTCTTTGCAAGATTCATCGGATCGATTCCACCTGGTAATAACGATGTAAATACCAAGCTTCGTTTTCTTACAGCGTTCAAAGGTCCACAAACAATTGAGTATTTGTTTTCAATCTGGACCAGCCCTATTGAAAGTTTTAATTCAATACCCTTGCAAAAATTTCTTTTACCTTCAATGACAAAAGAGCCTTTTGGAAGAAATTGGCCCGTCGGTGCCCCTTTCTTTACCTGATTAGGGAATACCCAGTACGCATCTGCGCTTGATAATCCATCCTTCCATGCTCTGCTAAAAGATACTGTTGCCTGGGCGGCCTCCTCGATATAGCTGTTATCTTGATTTTCTTGATTGTTAACATTCTTAACCAGGAAAAAAGGCGAACCATGAACTTCTGCATGAAAGATAATATCTTTTTCAGTCATATATTTGCGAATAACGGCAGAATTCGAAGATGCATCTCTACCACCTATTACCAAATATCCGTCAGTAGTTACGAACCAACGGTACCGCTCATACCATTGTTTTGATTCTAAATTACTAAATTGAATTTTTTCATGAATTTTTTGTGTTTGAGTTTGTAGTTTTTCAACTTTTGATCTCAGTTCCTCACTAGCCTTGTCTATATTGATAGCTCCTCGTTCCAATTCCTTGGCTCTGGAAAATAAAAGGGATGAAAATCTTGGGATGCTTGATTCGAATTTGATTCGTTCGTTCTGTATATTTAAAAAAGCAATACCATTTTCCTTTACAATTTCAGAATCATTATTTTCCAAAAAGCTTCTAATTGCACTATCGTTCATATTTTCGATACCTCTGGAGGAAAGTTTCATAAGTTCATGAGCAACTTTTCTGAGATTTTGTGATCTAGTAATAACTTGCTCTTTAGCTTTGTTTTGCTCTTCTAAATCATGTTCGAGTTCCATAATTTTTCTGTCCGTTTCTTCTGTTTTCAGACTCCGCCCGACTGAAATTATTTCATTGCTGAGCACTTGGTCTATTCCATCCATGTATGATTCAACCTTCTTAGAATTAGAGTCTCCTGACATTACAATAGGTGAAGCATCGATTGCTAAACCGAGTTTATCCACTATTATTGACGGTTCATGATTAGTTTCGTCTAGAACCTTACTTGTAATTTCCTTGGTCTTGTCGTAAATAGTCTCTACGTCATTGTCGCTAAGATAGTTTGCATACTTTTCGCTAATTTTCGAATTTAGTAAAATTTCTTCTACGTATTTTCTTGGTAAAGACGTACAATTCGCTAACCATCTTACTAGATCTGTATTTTCCGGTTGTTTGCCTCTGCTATTTTTCATGCCCTCGAAAGAAATTTGAAAGACGTCTTCACCTCTATTTGGAGGTAAAACATATTCTAGCCCAGGTTTCAATATTCTATGTCTTACTTCCACGGGATTCAAAATCCAGAGTATCTTCATCGATTCATCACATAAGATAATATTCCCTTTTCCGAAAATTTCAACTACTAATTTCCTTTCTTTATCGTCTTTATTCATAAAATGAAGAAAGAAAATTCTCTCGCTTCCAGGCTGTGATATAGAGCTTATTTTAGCCCTTTCGATTTCGCGACTTAATACGGTAAGAAGTTGACTGTCTTCCATTTGCTTGTATTTCTTGCTTGTAATCCATATCCCCTTAGTTGAAACGATGAGATTGATGTCCGCTTCAGTAGGATGATGTAATTTTAAAAGAATCGAATTTTTCGTAATAGAAGAGATATTACTGACGTAGTAACTAGAAGTTATCTTCGAACTAATCTTGTTTACGAGGTAATGTAGCTCAATGCCTGATAATTCCATACTGTGATCTTAAAGAGGATGAATATTAATTAAAATAAAAGATATCACTTTACAATCGAAAGGAATTAAACCTGCATTTAATGTGAAAAAAGTAATTGGAACAACTCGATAAAATTTATTATATGAGAGCCTTGATGGGCGTGATTTGCGGTGTTATACTTGGTTTTATCCTTAATCCTTCAAACTACTCGGCTTCCATACCAATAATAATAGCCCTTGGACTATTTTTCTATATAATATCTTATGTCATTGCAAAAAAAATGGGCTTGAGAGTGAAGACTGAAGACAGGAAAAAAATTCCTACCAATGGGATCTTTCCATTTATCTTTTTGATATTAATGTTCTTGATTGTTACATACACTGGTTTACACGCGTGAGAGAACGGTTTAAAAGAATTTGATTCAAAAGTTCATGTAGACACAATGATATGGAACTATTCAACGCCAGGTATACCGGATGAATTCTTTGAACGGTCAGATAAGGTCCCCATCACAAAAGAAGAGATACGCTCAATCGTATTAAGTAAACTACGCCTTAAGCGCGGCTATTCTGTTATTGATGTAGGGTCCGGTAGTGGTAGTATTACTGTAGAGATTTGTCTTCAAGTAAATTCTAAAAATGTGTACGCAATTGATGAGGATAAAAACGCCGTAGGATTAACAAAGAAAAACCTAGATAAGTTTGGGGTATCAGCGAACCTAATTCATTCCAAGGCAGAAGAGATCTTGCCTTCATTGCCAACTGTTGATGCAATAGTTATAGGTGGAACAAAGGGTAAAACTGGAAAAATTATCGAGCTTTGTGTATCTAAATTAAGGAAGGATGGAAGATTGGTGATTGACACAATCTTAATTGAAACAATGTACAATGCCCTAAAATCCCTTAAGAAGCAAAAAATGTACGAAATTGAGGTTACTCAAGTTATGATATCAAAAGGCAAAGATTTTCCAAGTGGTACAATGCTTGTTTCTAGAAATCCAATCCTGATTTTGTCGGCCACTAAAAGATGAACTAGATTTTATTTCTCCCTCGGCTTTGTATGAGTTAAATGTAATGCCAATTGCATCTTTACTTTAAATAACTCATTTTTTACAACTGAAAACATGAAGCTTTCATGCATAGGATGTGGGCCTGGTGATCCTGATTTGTTGACAGTGAAAGCCGTGGATAGGATACAGAATGCAGATGTCATATTTACTCCAACCTCTAAAGAAGGTAGGCCTAGCATTGCTTTATCAATTGTAAAAAAGTACGTAGACGAAACAACGACCAGTATAACAAGCCTCATATTTCCTATGATAAAGGATAAAGATTCTCTGAAATTACAGTGGAAAACAAATTCGCAGTTAATTGCTCAAGATGTGCTTTCCGGAAAAAAATGCATATACTTGACCGTAGGCGATCCTTCTTTATACAGTACTTGGAATTATATTCACAGAGAATTCAGGGAAAACTATAGTGATATAGAAATTGAAATCATCCCCGGTGTGCCGTCATTTTTTGCATTCGCAGCCCAGGCAAAAATGAGTCTTGTAGAAGGTGATCAAACTCTTGGTATCGTTCCTGCATGTTACGACCTGAACAAGATAAGACAAACCGTGGCATCATGTGATTCAATAATTTTTCTTAAGGATGGAAGATACTTTGATAGCGTAGTAGAAATTCTTTATGAAACCGGTTTTAATGATAACTCTGTCATTACTATAGCACAGGACGTATCTGTCGATGAAGAAATTTTGGAAACAAAAAAATTAAAAGACTTACGAAATACAAAAAATCCTGCTGGCAAATATTTCTCAATAATGGTGGCTAGAAAAAATGATTGAACCTAACACTATCTACTTTGTCGGATCGGGTCCCGGTGATCCTGAGCTTATAACACTAAAAGCCAAAAATTTGATGGAAAATGCAGATGTGATAGTATATTCGGGTTCGTTACTCAATCCAAAACTTCTCGAATATGCCAAAAAGAATGCAGTCCTTCATGACGCCGCTCTTATAGATAGAAACAAAATTTATGAAATATTAAGGGATTCCACAAGGCAAGGAAAACTCGCTATTCGCTTCCATGACGGTGACCCGGCATTATTTAGCACAATAAGAGAACAAATTGATAAACTGGTCAAAGATGGCTTACGCTGTAAAGTTGTTCCAGGAATAACTGCTATCTTAGGTGCGGCATCTTCGCTGAATTTGGAATTAACTTTGCCCGGAATTACTCAAACTCTTATTATTACTAGGGCAGAACTTAGGACTCCAGTTCCAGACCGGGAAAGAATTTCTAAATTGGCTAGCCACGGTGCCACTATGGCCTTTTATCTCAGTGTTCATCTGATAAGAAACATTGTGGATGAACTGCTTAACGGAGGAATCTATCAGACCTCGACACCTGTTGCAGTGGTTTACCGTGCTACGTGGGAGGATGAGAAAATAATAATTGGAACTCTTGACAATATTGCTGAAAAGGTCAAAGAGGCCAAGATAACAAAAACTGCATTAATCATAGTTGGAAATGTCATTAACCCAAGTAGCTATGAATTTTCAAAGGTTTATGATCCACAGTTTACACATGGATACAGAAAATCTAATACAGAAAGTTCTGAATAATACCATAATAGGTAACAATACTGTTGTTGATTTTCAGGCCGACCAGCATTACAAGATGCTTGTCTAGAAAATTTCCTCATCCTTTCTCATGCCACCCAGACCAGCCTTAACCTTTGATGCGCACTCGATACATAGGTCCTCAGAAAATGGAAAGCTCTTTACGCATTCTTTGCATACAGGTTTTCCACAATTTGGGCATTCTTTAGTAGATGTTTCTGTATTACACAATGTGCAAATATTATTCTTCATTATAATAATTACACCTTCTAAGGCTAAAAGCATATCGCATATATGCCGTATTGGAAATCTGGTATAATAATTCAAAACTAAAATTCAAAAAAAATGTCAAAGATAATAATTGCTGGATTTACGTTGATTTAAGATAATGGGATTCTAGAGATTTCTTTTTTTTCAATATTAGACCAAGCACCCATTGGGTTCTCTTTTGTCTCTGAATTCTTTATTCCAGTTATTTCATTAATGATAACTTCAGTGGCACGCATTGGAGGCCAAGCCATCGCGACATATTCACCAATATCCCCCGTTTTGTCTAATGAAGCTGGCACTAACTTTTCCTCTGGAAATCCCAATGAGACAAGTTTGTGCTTTAGAGTGTCTATCAGATCACGCTGTCCATGTACAATTAGATGAACAGACTTTGAGAAATCAAGTGACGACATTTACTTAGTGTCCTTTCTTTCACTCCTATAAACATAATTGTCTAAATAATATTGCTGACAAGTATCGTCATGTCACTCTTCGATCTTCATATGACTATGATCTTCCCTGAAGACATTTCAAACAGGATTTCGTCCTTTATGGAAGGAAGTCTCGACTTTCCTTTTATTAGGAATGATGAATTAGTTTCACTTTTGTATCTATACGGAAGAAATAATGCAGCACTTCCTGATCCTGATAAAGTTCTTGCAATAGCAAAAAAGACAATTGAAACATTAGAGCATAGCATAGAGAAGTTCAAAAATGCTCCAAAGTCTATGTTTGATTCAGAATTTATCCGAGATAATTACATACGCAGGCAATTACAAATAACTGTTGATAGGAATAAAAATAATAGTAAAGTTGTATCCGAAACAAATGATAAGAGCATTATAAATGACCCCGTGATTATTTCTGAGTGCTTTTCGCAGCATGTTTCATTTTATGATCAAAAGTATTCATTTTTCTTTTATGGACCACTAAAAGAAAATGAATTGATACAAGACCTTCGCAGTATGCTGACTGGTAGAATAGTTATGCTTGGATATAACAAGGAGCAAGACGATTTGCCCTTTGAGCACCCGATAATTCCACTCTACGTGTGGGCAAGGGAATACCTTGCCAAATGATCCTAAACTAATGAAATGAAAATGTCATATGAGTAAATCTACAAAAAAAATAATTTAATCTAAAAGATCTAATAATATTTGAAGAGTAAATCTAATATCCCAATTTGCCTTTCTATTCGTTAGTTCCCAATTATGGAAAAGGTAACTCAAAAGGTATTATTGATGCTACAGGACTTGCAATTACAGGATTAGTGCTTTTGAAAGGGTCTTCGTTGTTTTGCGTCGATTCTTGTGCATGAGTAGTCAGGGGCACAAATGGAAATATTTTGATATCATTCCTTAAACAGGACTCAAAAATCCCACAATATTCAAAATAAGGTGATTTAAAACCTTCTTCATAATTCATCCAAAAGGGAGAATAAAGAGTCCCAGATGCAAATACCATTTGTGATGAATGGAAAGAAACAAAGACTGTAATAATAAGCATAGATAATAGGAAGCAAATTGCCGATAAACTATATTTTCTATCTGTGTTCAAGCAATATGAGATTTAATACTAAGTATATTTAGAATGCTTCAACAAAATTAATAAGATAATTGGATAAATGAATGCAAGAATCAAATTCCTAAATAGGTAATATACAATGATACGCTTAATATTTGCTAGAAAAAATCACAGAATTTTTTTATCAAAAATTTGTGGTTTCTTATTGTTCCTCATAACATGTGTGTTGTAAAAATATTCCCTCATATGATTTTGGATGCAAGACAAAATTTGATTTGACTAAATTCTAATACCTGGTTAATCTACTAGTAATTTAATCTGAACTTGATATCCAATGATCATCTTAAAGTTAACCGGTAATAATAGAGATATTAAATGAAAGAAAAGGTAATTGATATACGAAAGTTATATTCTAAAATGGATCGGGATAATTCAGAGTTTCTTACTTTCTTTGATCTCGAGCATTTGCAGGTCGGTATCCTAAGATTGAGACCAGGGGAAATTGATACACAGGAACCACATTCAACAGATGAGGTCTATATGGTCTTGGAAGGAGACGGATTCATTGAAATCGGAAATAAATCATACGACCTGAATAAAGATCTATTCATTTATGTTCCGGCACAAGTTAAACACAGATTTCATGGAAATAAACAGGAGATAGTGGTATTATATTTTTTCAGCGCATAACGCAAAAAATAATTTGACCACTATGAATATGACGTGACGATATAGCTGTACAGTCACAGATAATATTCTATGGTAAATTCATCGGCATTGCTTCCAAATGCTTGGCTAGAGCCATCAAAACTTCAATCCTTTTTTTAGGATAATTCGCAAAGTTAAGCGCTTGATCAATAAATTCAGAAATTGGTACGGCATCTTCTCCAACCACTTCGATCCCTTTTTTAGTCAATAAATAGGATTTTGTGACGGGCGAAGCTTGTACGCCATTTAAAAAGTAATGCTGTGAATCTGACATCGATTTACTAGCCTTAGCGTAAACTTCCTTCATGTATTCCGTCTCCATAGCAATACTTTCTTCTAAAATACTCATTCGTTTAACTAATTCATTAATCCTTTTTACAGATTCAAATACCATGATAATTCTACCTAATTATTTCAATAATTGCAAATCAGTCTGAATCGATTCTTAATTCGTCTTTCTTTGATTCTTGTTCTTGTAGTTTCTTAAGTTCGCTAACCAGAAATTGTTTATACTTTTCTCTTTCCTGTTCAGTCATTTTGTCCAAATTAGAACTCAAAGATAGACCCATAGCCGATAATCTGTCTATCATATCCATAGCCATAAACTTCCCAACGTTTCCAACTCTCATCACTACATCTAACTGCTTTTGCATGATGTTGTTAACTGAATCTGCATCTGCCGTTGAATCTAAGCCTCTCGAGGTGATCTTGTATTTGCCGCTTTCAGTCTCGCTTATGAGACCTTCTTCCAACAATCTCCCTAACATCGGATAGATTAAACCTGGTGAAGGTTTCCATTTTCCCCCACTCTGTAATATAGCTTTATCAATGATTTCCTTTCCGGTCATAGGTTCTCCTTCTAGCAGACCAAGAATGTAATGTCTCGAAAAGCCTCTTGGAATAGCACTGCCTACTCTGGCTAGCCAATTTGATAACATATCACTAGTAATATCGCTAGTGATATATTTAGTCTTTTGTGATTAAAGTTCTGGTAAGTTATCGGGAGTTATACTAAGGTGGTAAGATAGGGGTTTATTGCCTTTAGTCTTCGGGAAAATCGGTTTTATTAGCCTCAATAACCTGATTTAGTTTCTTTTCCTTTTCTTCGTTTGTTGGTGCACTGCATGATGGTTTAAGTTTAGCAAGTAGAGATCTTATGTTCATAATGAGAGTACATAGTTGGACTATATACGGCTTTAATTTGTTCTAGGCTAGTCGTATAGTCTCAGTTTTGAATCACTTTCTGCAAGGTAAGTGCTTTAGATAATCTCGCTTAGTAAATGACCAATGACAAATATGGCATCTTATTTTATCGTCCATTGAAAATACGCCTTCTCTTTTCAATAACGTTATACAAATTGGAAAAAATATAACAACTAAATAAAGTTCTGGTAGGTTATGGAGACTTTTGAATGGGTGGTAAGCTAGGGAGTTAGACGTTCTAATAACAAATTTTAAATAAAAATTTGATGAATAAAATATGCCTAACTTCCTTCATTGTTAGGCATTGGCTGGTGCTTTCTGTGTTTCACCAGATAGGCACCGCCAATTATATGTCGAACTATATAACAAGTGCTTACTCTAGGATGACTTACTCTTCAATTAGTTTATGATACCGTAAAATAGTCAATTTTGAATGTCTGATAAAACATGGCAAGTGTTTATCATACTCCCGTTTGAAATAGAATGTTTTCCTACATTGAGTACAGTTAACAACAAATTCTTTAGATGGTACACATTCTGCCATATTATGAAAAATAATAAGCGATTATAAGAAAGGTTACTTGGTTATGAGAAATTCTTAAATTAATTTTCTACGAAATGTATGTGTCATCAGACCATTACCTTTGGTGATTAGATTGATGCCATTTTCTTTCATCGTGGCACCAATCATGATTTCTAATGACTTTCCAAAAAATAGGAATAATTGAAATGTTTTAGAAGTTTTAGTAAGTTATCGAGTGCTGTCACCTGACTGGTAATTAGCGGTTCAAGCATCGTTAGAATAGCGTCTTGGTTCTTTATCCTTTACAAAATCTAACTTGTGTTCTTCAAAAACTTGATCAAATTCTTTGTCCTTATCTTCTTTCTTATCTTTACGAGATGTTATGAGACGGTTAATTGCGGTTCTTAATTTCATTAAGTATAGATATGCTTCAAACTATTTACGACTTCAGACTAAATTAGTCAGTTTGAACGTCTATTCCAGGACATATGTTTTATGTATTCTCATTTAGTGAATCCCCTATGACGTGTTTCACACCTTATCTTAGCATCTGTAGAAAAAGCTCTGGTAACCCATCGGGTGATTAAGGCGACGGCTACATCTCGCGGGATGAAAAATTTAAGAATTAGAAATATTAAATTCTAAAAATGGCAGACGTCTTTGATGAACTCACAATAGCAGATAATAAACTTCTAAAAGGGTTCGACATAGCCGATAATGACCATAAAAAAATTCTCGATATTTTTGCGGCACGTGTTAGTTTGTATAAAGAGTGCGCTGAAAAACAACATGATCCAATTATTAAGGCGATAATAGAAGCAAAGAAAATGGTAATAATGAGCGACATGGGATTATTGGGAGCTCAATACAGCATCAAGACCGATGTTTCAAAAATTATTTCTCGTCTTGATGATCTTGAGGAAAAAATTTCTCGTATTCTAGACCGTACGCCTTCATAATCATTTTATCATTTTCTTGTTTAATTAAATTTATTTTTGTCTTGATCCTATTAATAGACATGCTGGACTACTCACAATTTTCCCTTATAGGATAACAGCACACCAAAGTATTAATACGATCTAGATCTAAAAAGTGTTTTAACAGAATACGGTTTGAAAATCTCTAATTGCAAATTTTACATCTTATTTTAGAATCAGTGGGAAATACGCCCTTTCTTTAAATAGACTAGAAACGCACTGAAAATAGCAACAAAATATCCAGTAACATCAATCCTCTTTTTTCACTCTGTTGCTGGAGACAATAAATATTTCAAGTCTGTTTTTCGCGTTTTTCTCAACATATACAGTTGCTAAATTCATTACTAGTAGGAAGAATTGGTGGCTAAATATCTTGCGTTACCATATAATATTACTCTTTATGCATGGTAACAGCACTGCAAAAATTAACTCATGTACGAAATGCCTTAGATAAAACACCAGCAGATCAGGTAGGAAATTAAATCCAAACCAAGAAACTTAAGTAGCATAATCGAATCATTCATTAGGTTATAGCCAAGGGTGCATTAAATAAAGAAGTAACTTTATCTTAGACTCATGGATCCCAGAATAGAAAGTTTCTTAAAGCTGTAGCATAGCTTCTATTGATAAATATGGAGCTTTTCCCATTGCGTCCCAATTTCATATTTGTATAAAAATGGATTAATCTATATTCCAACGTCTTCTAGATCCAAGAAAGTAAGCAATTTTGCGCTAAATCAGAAATGCTGTATATTAGTAGATGTATACGAGAACGAAAAAGGAAGGGGAGTGATGTTACAAGGATCAGTCATAGCAACGACAGTTCACGATTTTGAAAATCTTAAGCAGCTGGTTGAGTCAACAACTGGTTGGAATTTGGACAAATGGAAAGTCGGCAAATTCGGAGAGCAAAGGGTGGATATTATAATAGTATTCAGGCCCCAAAGATGGGTAGTAATTGGTAATTTATTACACTCATCTTGAGAAATACAACAGCCAGATAATCAGACATTTTTGCAGCGTAAATTGTGTTTTCTGTTAAGTTAAAGGAGTTCATAGTCATGATAAGATATGCTGCATAACGATAACCCCAATTTTAAATGGCTAAAATTAGACACTCGTATTAGAAGTTTTAAATAAATTTTGGATAATATGACTCCCGTCATCTATGTTAGGTCTAGATGACATGGTTGGTGCTATTCTTCACCGGATAAGCATCAACCAGTTTGGAAAACATTTTGGATTTATTTTATCAACACGATTCTACACAATGAGAATTGTAAAAAATAATTACAAAATTCGGAGTTTATCATAATGTTTTAGTTTTAATCTCAAGACAACATGGCTTGAGCTTTATATCACTGCTAGATTTTTGTTTCTTCAGTAACATTGAGGTTTAGAAATATTAACGAGCGTCATTCAATCTCAAGTGACGTTGGTATTTGTTAAAATTACTGTACAAAAATTCCAAAATGTTGAAGCAGTTTTGTAAGAGTTATGATTCCTTACTAACTAGAGAAAAATGTTTCTCATTTTTCAAATCAAAATCTACATAATCAATCCTCATTTTTTTGCGCGATTTCGTCTAAATTTGTTTTGCCCTTACTATTCATATATTTTAGTACCAAAGCACTATTTCTCAATATGATATTATACATTAGATAATTATTACATCGATCTTGACTCTGGTGTGTTTTATACGCTTATATAGTAAGAAATTTTATTGGTACTGTTTGTCAGCAAACAGCGACATTCCAAGTAAGAAAAGAACAACAAAGAAAGGAATAGTGATAACTATTATAATTGTGGCTGCAGTAGTTGCTGCAAGTTTTCTCGTGTACCTGATACCCTAATCGTGAACGTTTATTTCTTAGATATATGATTCCTAATCAAAAAAGAAAGAAAAATAATTAAAAGCTACTTTTTTTAGAATTCTGCATAATATTGTCGAATAACCCTTGCTTCCCTGTTCTCTCTTGCAAAAGTCTAGTACCTTCATCAAACAATCTTTGGGATTGTTGGTTGTCGCCGCCGAGTTGATTTCTGAGCATAGAAAGAATATCTTCTTGTGGCACATTTTCTTGTCTTGTTGTAAATTGTCTCCTTTCGTCCTCTGAAAACATGTCGGATAGACCTTGTGGCAAAGACGATAGTAGCCCTGATGCTTGATTTGGTTCAGCATTTTGAAGAAAGAATTTAGATACCAGGGATAATCCCATTCTAGCTAGCTCCGGAGGGATGCCCATTTTCTGAGAGAACATTCCTATCATATCTTCCATATATCAAACATAAACGTTCGACCTAATAAACGTGACGTACTTTTATTAAATATCCAGGACATGAATTAAAATGTGGAATAAATCTTAAGGTATCGTTTCTCATATTAGTATGTGTAATTTTAGAATGTAGGATAACCAAAAATAATTGATTATCCTAATAATTCCATCATGTGCCACAAAATCGTGAGATTCCAAATGTCTGGGGTGTGTATCTCTCGTAATTTGCTTTCTAGATGCTATGGTACTACTTCTGGTAACAAGTGCATATTATGTATTGATAGTTCGCGAGCGAGTATTTCCGGATTATTCCAAGTTAATAACTACTTTGAGAAGAGATCACATAGACCTCTTGGCACATAACTTGGACAGTCGGGATATTGCTCATCAAATTGGGGACTTGATTGATCCCCGTACGGTCCTACTGCCTCAACGTTCTCTTGTTGGGTAGGTCGCGGTCCCAGAACTATATTAAAATCTTTAAATTGATGATCTCTGATTACTGTTAAGGTAATTGTATCTCCAACGTTCTTCTCTCTTTCTAGATATGTAAGAATGTCATCTATCTTGCGTACCTCTTTGCCATCTATTTTTACAATGATATCTCCATAGGAGTTTGTGATTTCGCCTCGTTGATTATATGATACACTTCCCTTCTGAAAACCTACCCCCGATGCGGGACTACCAGGAGTAATATCTGTAATCAGAAACCCCTTTGCATCAGTTAGACCAAATATTTGCGCCAGTTGCGGGGTAATGTCTACTCCTGTGACCCCAAGATACGGATGTTGATACTTTCCAGTGCTAATTATAGACTGGACAACCTTTTTGATGGTACTTGAGGGGATGGCAAATCCTATTCCAGCATTTGATCCGGTGTTAGAGTAAATGGCAGAATTTATTCCAATTACTTCGTCTTTCATATTTAATAAAGGACCGCCAGAGTTTCCAGGATTTATTGCTGCATCGGTCTGAATCACATCAGGTATATTAAAATTTGATACTTCTGAGCCAGCAAGTTGAGGATCTACACTTTCAGAAGAAGGAAGTAACCTACCTACACCACTGATTACACCTACCGTTAAAGATCCAGACAATCCAAATGGATTGCCTATTGCAATTGCTGTGTCGCCTACAAGTGGTAGCGAATTGCTTAGAGTTAATGGGTGAATATCGCTGGCTTTTAGATTTGTCAGTTTCAGGACAGCCAGATCACTAAACGGATCATTCCCTACCAAAGTTCCTTGATACGCATTTCCATTTAGGAATGTGACGATAAATTCACTTTCTCCTCTATTAAAGGCAACGACATGATTATTAGTAACAATATTTCCTACAGAATCATAAACAAAACCAGATCCTAGTCCCTCTTGAGTACCTGTTTGAGGATCTAAAATAGTAACCTGAACCACAGATTTAGATGCTGAGGCAAATAGATTTGGTAAAGTCAAATTAGAGCCAGACGAGGCCTGATCTGTTGCAAGGGTATCAATATTTTGGCCCGAAATTTGCATTTGATACAATTGGGAATTTCCCAAGATTACTACACATGAAACATAAATGAAAGAAAACATAAGCATATATTTTCGTATCATTGCATCTTAAGTCATTATACACACTATTTTAAGGTTAATATTGTAACATTGAAATCCTTCTGATCTCATATCACGATATAAAATATGATATGAAAATACATTAATCACGAAATTCGAGGAATTCTAGAATATGATGGGTAAAAGGCAGTTTGTGATCGAGCTCCCTATTCTTATTCCCTCAAGCTAATAAAAAAAGAGAATTAAGACATACTCTAAAGATTCTTCTTGCACAGAATTTAATGAAAGAAAATCCCGATTTAAATAAAATATTTACTATTATATGGTAAAAAGATGTCTGGTTATTTTTGTCAATTAGCTAACCAGTTAGATTTAAGTTGACCTGAGGTACCACCGTTCTGGCTTGAATGGTGGCTTGATATTGAGGATATTCTTTATATCCCCAAGCTTTTGCGCCAAGAAAGCCATTCTCATTAAATACATTATTTGGAAATGTTCGAATTTGAAGATTGTAATCTCTTACTCCATCATTGTATGCTGTCCTGCTAACAGAAATTCTATTTTCAGTACCGGCCAATTCGTCCATTAATCTTGTTACCGTACTATCAGACTTTAGCACAGGATATGCCTCATAAGTCGCTATGATTTTACTCAAGGTAGATTCAAGTTGATTGCTTAGGTTAACGCGTTGGGCAGTGTCTGGTGTTTTCATCCACTGTGATCTAAGCTCAGTAATATCCTCTAATGTTTGACGTTCAAACTGCATATATCCCTTGACTGACGATACCAAATTAGGTATTAGATCATATCTTCTCTGTAGTTGGGTATCTACATCAGCTGCTCTTTTCTTAACAGATTCGTCTTTTGCCTGTACACCATTATATCCAGATATGTACATAGAATAGAGACTAACAAGTATTATGATTATAAGTATTATAATTCCGATACCAACTTTTAGTGCAGTTCTCACATCATTTCACTATAACCTACTTTCAATTCGTAGGACCTTATTAAACTCACTGCATTATCTTCTGTGACAAAAGAAAAATCATGTCTGTTATCTCCCTGCTCCGCCGCCACCTGAAGTACCTCCGCCACCGCCCCAACCTCTGCCAATATTGCCTCCTGCAGAGCTTCCGCCACTTAGCCAACCAAGTCCACTTCCTAGAAGTCCGCCCAATCCAAATCCGCTTCCTCCTAGTCCACCGCTGCCCCGTCCTCCTAATCCAAATCCACTTCCTCCACGTTTTCTCCCCAAATAGATTGACAGGCCAATGAAGCAGATAACAATTATGAATGGGATTAGGATCTGCCAAGAATTTGCTTCCGGGCTGGGCTCGTATTCTCGATATACCTCACTCACATTATTATAACCAATCTTCTGTCCGAGTGCTATTGCTGTAGTTAGAAATGCTTTATCCAAAACATCAAGGTCTTGTGTTGCCTCATAATCTTGTCTTGCCGGAACAAGATAAGAGTCCAAGATTGCGCCCGCAGTCCCATCGGTAATGTTTCCCTCGAGGCCTCTCCCAACTTCTATTCTCATTGAACCGCCGGCCGCGTCACGCTCAGAAGAATATAGTATGAGGACACCGTTATCCTTCCCTTCTTTGCCGATGCCCTTTATTCCGTCTAAACTAACTTCATTGAATAAATAATTTGCAAGAGAATCTCTATCATTGATTTCTACTCCATCTTTCTTTATGCCGTGACCTGTGAAACTTGGAATAGTGTATATTACTACTTCTGCGGAGGTTTGCATATCCAAGTTACGAAGATATGTATCAATCAAGGATCTGTATTTGTTATTTATCAAATTAGCATTGTCATACACATAGTGTGGTCTGGTAGTGCCCTCAGAAGGAGAAGAAAAGGAAGTCTGATGTAACAAACTGGAGATAAAAATGATGGTAAAAATGGAAAATATTGATAACATGACGGAATTAGAGTTATTCACTTCAAATATTTGTATGACCTTATTTACAAAGATTTGGATTATATTCATTGTTAATCAACAACTCTCTTATTTGATCTAAATATTGTGATCTCCTAAAAGGATAAGATGACAATCATGGATTAATCAATAGACAAACGGACTAACAGTTTGCCTAATATAAGGTAAAGATTATCCCATTTTCAAGATAACTAGTTGGGACCAATTACAATAATGAAGTTTGGGGGTAGCACATTAGGAGAGGATGGTGCATGCATTGACAAAATAATCGACAGAATAAACGAAAAAATAAAAAAGCAAAGTAAAGTGGTTGCTGTTTTTTCTGCCCCGCTAATTAAATATAGAGACAAATTAAGCTCAATGACTGACATAGCAATTCATATTGGAAAGAGCTATGCACAATCCAATCCAATTGAAATTGACGTGTTACGGGATGTGTATGAAAACATTGCTTCAAGTAACCTTACTGAGGAATATCGCAAAAAATTTTCTGAAGAAATCAGCAAATTTCACAAAGAAGTAATTGTTTCCCTCAAGCAAGCGGCAGAAAATCGTAGATTTGTTGACGTTACTAGATCAAGAACTCTTGCATATAGTGGCGAGATACCCATGTCTTATTTAATGGACTACGTTTTAAAAAGTAAGAATATTAAATCAGCTCATGCGGAGTTAGAACGATGGCCGATCATAACCGATGATAATTTTGAGGCTGCGAATTTTATGATAGATGAATCAAGGGCCAGAGCTGAGCATTTTTATCAATTAATTGAAAAAAATAATGTAGTAACAATAGGGGGCTTCATAGGAAAAACTATCGACGGACTCGAAACAACTTATGAGAGAGGAGGTTCGGATAGATCCGCTGCTGATGTTGCAATTTTGCTAAACGAAAATTATGAGGCAGAATTGGATTTTGAAAAAGATAATGCGGTTTTGAGTGCAGATCCAAAAATAGTTAAAAGAGAGCTAGACAGCATAAAATTCCTGTCATATAATGAGGCAAGACTAGCAGGGATGTTTGGTATGAAGATACTTGATCCTCTAGCGATTAAGGAAATTGATAATAACAATATGGATATACCAATTGTGATTACTAATATGAATAATCCATCTAATACAACAACGATATCTAAAATGTCCACCGATGAAACAGGCAACCTTGTAAAAATTGTTACTGGTAAGAGAAACTGCGCAATAGTGCGTATGGAAAGTATTGCAGCATCACACCTATTGGCATCACTTGAAAGCGATAAGCAATATCATGACTTTCTTAAATTGTCTCCTTATAAGAAAGAAGGTATTGAAATCACTCGAATATTGTTTCTTGATGGAGATTACGTTCGTCGTAACGAACATCATTTTAGGGCCTATTATACGAAGACCGAAATAGTATATGATAGGGGTGTTGTTACTTTAATTGGAGATAATATGTGGAAAAAGCCTAAAATTGCATCCACTACAAGCAGTACGGTGGGCGAGCATGGAATTAATATATTGAATTTGGATGCCCAAGAGGAAACTTCTCGAATATTAATTATTGTGGATGATTCAAAGGTGGCAGATGCAATCAGAGCAATACATGATAAGAGAAACAGAATTGATAAGGATGAATCTTAATGAATGAGAAAAGTAAGATTTGGATGGATGGTAAATTTGTTAGATGGAATAATGCAAAAGTACACGTTCTAACTCATGGATTGCACTATGGAACATCAGTATTTGAGGGAATTCGTTGTTACCATACAAAGAAAGGCCCCGCAATTTTTCGACTTGAAGAACACCTCAAGAGACTAATGAATAGTTGTAAAATGTATCATATGAATTTGGAATTTTCGGAGAATGAGATTAGAGAGGCTATTATCCAAACTATAAAAATAAATGATGTCAAGGATTGTTATATACGTCCCATTTGTTACTATGGATACGGAAAGATGGGAGTAAATCCCTTACCTAATAAAGTATCAACAGCCGTCGCTATATGGAATTGGGAGGATCATATTAAAACAAAAAACAATGCAGGAATGAAGGTAATTGTTTCATCATGGGTCAGAATTGATTCCAGAAGCCTACCTATTCATGCAAAAGCCGCTGCAAATTATGCAAACTCGGCATTAGCACGGATAGAAGCAATAAAATCAGGAGTTGATGAGGCGATAATGTTGAATATGAGGGGGATGGTCGTAGAAGGTACAGCCGAAAATATTTTTATGGTTAAAAATAAAATCCTGGTAACGCCACCATTAACATCAGGCGCATTGGATGGGATTACAAGGTCTAGCGTATTGGATATTGCGGACGATCTGGGCATTGACTCTCAAATTAGCGACATATCTCGTGATGAATTGTATAACGCAGAAGAGGTCTTCCTAACTGGAACAGCAGCTGAAATTAAATCAATTGGTGAAATTGATGATATCAAAATTGCCGATGGAAAATCTGGAAAAATGGCAACACAATTACAAGATGTTTACAATCAAATAGTTCACGGCAAAATGGAAAAATTTGAAAAATGGCTAACGTATATTAATTAATAGATAGAAAATTATCTCAACAAACATTTGACTTTTAAAAATAAAGAATTAAATAAATTAAAATCGCCTAAAGAGGAGATTCATTTAATATCAATGCCAGTAGAGCTGATCTCAAATCCTTACCGTAGGATGCCTGCTTAAAATAAATTGCGTTTGATTTATTGTCCACATCCTGCGATATTTCATCAATTCTTGGCAAGGGATGCATAATTGAAATATCAGGTTTAAACCGTTTCATAATGTTACTATCTATTGTATACACCCCCTTAACTTTTTCATATTCTTGGGGGTCTGAAAATCTTTCCTTTTGTATTCTTGTAACGTATAATATGTCTGAATTTTGGAAAACTGTCTCATTTAATTCTGTTAGTTCTATAATTTTCATTTTATCTTTCAAACCATAAATCGATTCGTGTCTAATTTGTAACGTTGGTGGTGAAACTAGAAGGATTTCTACATCATAATTAGAAAGTCCGTATAATAAGGAGTAAATCGTCCTTCCATATTTCAAGTCCCCCAATATACAAATTCTTAATCCATCAATTTTCTTTTTTTCCTTTATTATTGTATATAAATCCAGCATTGCCTGTGTTGGATGCTCTTCACTTCCGCTACCACCGTTAATGATAGGATGATCAGAAATTTCTGCAGCAAATTTGCTTGATCCATCAAGTTGATGACGCAGAATCATGATATCTGAATAAAGATCCATAACCCGTACAGTGTCTTGTAAACTCTCTCCCTTTTCTATTGAAGACGATTTCAGGTCTGATATCCCAATAGAACTACCGCCTATTGATGCCATGGCAGCCTCAAAACTCATTCTGGTTCTAGTACTGGGTTCATAAAACAGATATCCCATTATCCTGGCCTTTCCTAATTCGTCTTTTTCCTTAGGATTTAGCTTTTTCATCTTATCTGTTTTTTCAAATAAATATTCAAGATCTTCTCTTTTAAAATCCTTAATTGAAACAACATCCCTATTGAAGAATCTATTAGATTTCATTGATTACCATCATCATCATATTATGTTATTGCGCTTTTACAAAAAGATTCTCATCAACTTACATCCAATCAGATATTGTTCTCAATAGCATATATTAGAGATTTTTTAATAAAGTTTGCAACTTGAATACGACTGGATTTTTTTCATTATTTCTAGTTTTGATATTGACGTTTGGATTTGTGACGCAAATTGATACTGGGTACATATGGGGTCAAGCCTTGGACTCAAAAATTAACAATGGCACAGATACCACCAGATATACAAATAATACAGTATTATTAGATAATATATCCAAATTTCAATCACCTGTTTTACCGGATCTAAAAAACTTCTCCATTAAGACTATAACTTATACTCCAAAATTTCTTTGCGGTAATGTATCTTCTAATGAAGGGCCTGTAAGACCAGGGCATTATGATACTGACGTAAGCATTCTCAACAAACAAGATTATCCGATCAAAATATTTTGGAATGTCATACCTAATGATGGAAATTCTTCGAACTCAATTATTAAGGTCCTTGATCCTGAAAGCTCTTCGGGCATAACATGCAAAGACATTCTTACATTAGTTACCATTAGGCAGAACTTATTAGAAGGATTTGTATTATTATCTTTACCTATTAATGATGAAATGATTAGTGCATTCCCTGATCCTAATAATCCTCAAGTATCAATCTTGAGATCAGTTAATGAACAGCAAACAAATCTAATTGACGTGCAAGTATTCTATACGGCAAATGCATTGCCCCAACTTCCCAGTGAAATGCTTTTTAGTAAAATCGATTTTAGAATATTAAATGATTCAAGTGGAAAAATACCCAAGGCATTATTGGGGAAGGTATTAGAAGTTTCATTAGTTTCTAGTACTAATCAAATTTACGATCAAATATCTCGTGTAAATTCTGTATTAAAGGAAAGATTTAGCTTATCTGATTCTGAAATCAACGCCATTAGTATCAAAATAGAAGATTCTAGTATAGACGCGCTTTATCCTCCCGATGACCATGCCATATCATCTTCGCGTCTAAGTCCGAACATATACCTCAAGTAAAATTTGAATTATTTATTTATGTAATCTACTGCAAATTAGATAATTTGATGTAAATTCAATTCACACCGAAGATATTACGAAAAACATCATATCTTTAGAGCTCTAGTTATCATTATTAATTCAGGTCCAGTCGTTAAACTTCCAACTATTGCTGATTTGAAATTCGCTATGATTCCCGATGATAGAAACGGCGAACCGCCATTGATGGTCGCTGGTTCTGCTTCGACTTGTAGTGCTTCTGCTATGCTCTTAATTTCTCTATCATTGGCGTTTGGATGAACAATAGCCCCAGAATTTGTAGTCACCACCAATGATCCAACCTGGACGTAGCCGCTTATGGACATTATTTGAATAGGAACGTCCAAAACATCTCTAATACTTTGATGTACTTCACCATCAAATAAATTTGAAACTATTGCACCTTTATCGTTAGCTAGAATTAAGTTTCCAATTGCAGTAAACTTACTTTGTAGTCGCTCTACATTCAATCCAGTCTGCCTAAGGATTTGAATCTCTTCATCTGAAGCTGTAGATGGTAATAACATTCCATTGTTATTCATGACGGTCATGGGTCCAATCAATCTAGTCCCTGCGATTGAAACATGAATTATTTTTTTTACATTTAGATATTCTTTGAGCTTTTTAGTTTTCGTATCTGCAAATCCAAATGGAATTAGAAGTGTGTTATCATTTGTTCGTAGAAATAGACCCACATTTGGGCTTCTGTAGACATCATATTTGTGGATCACGAGGTGGTTAACTTCTCCACTTTTTGAACATCAAAAGACAATATTTTTTCTTATGGACGACTAAAATAAGAAACTATCTATTTTGTTGTCTTTCAAATATCTAAACTCAAACAGCTATTGCTACTATCTTGTTTTTAGTTGTCAACCTTCACAATGCATTACAGCGAAGAAAAAATTGAAGGAGATTTATCCCGACATACAAGAGCTAAATCCACATTCAATACACATATTGCAGCCTTCGGTTATTATCAACCTTGAATTACAGGAAGGACATGATTCGTGCTCTTCGTAGTCATTAGGCGATGTATTCATGTTCATTTTTAGTTTGGATTGAGATACATTTACTGTAGTTTCAGAAGCTTCAATTTCTTCTGTATCTTTGAACACTTTTTCGACTTGGCTCATAACATAATCTTGCTTAATGTTACTATGAATATGGTCAACCACATGGGTACTTGGCTTGACAATGAATTTTTTCTCCTTGTCGTTTCCGGTAATGTGTAGCACTTGTTCGTGCCTAGAGCCATCTCGGTAGACCGTAACTCCCTTCAATCCCAATTCATGTGACAATAAATAAGCAGCCTTGATATCTTCCACTGTGACATCAGAGGGCATGTTAATTGTTTTTGCTATTGCGTTGCTAATCCATTTTTGCCAAATTGCTTGTGCCATAAGATGATCAGTCCAATGCACATCAATGGCTGTTACAAATATTTTCTGTAGCCTTTCAGGGATTTCAGGCAATCCTCTAACGGATCCATAGTTATTTGCAATTTTCGTTAAAATTTCGTCATTATACAAGCCATTTTCTTTTAGCATGTTTTCAAATATTCTATTTGTGTAAAAGAATCTTCCTACAGTTACCCTTTTTTCGAAGACTAGTGCAAAAACTGGTTCGACTCCGTTTGAAGTGTCAGCTATCATAGATAATGTTCCAGTGGGTGCAATTGTAGTAGTCCATGAATTCCTGATTCCATATTTTTCAATCTTCTCGACCAATGAATCCCAGTCGTACGAATGGTATCGTTTTGGAATTTCGTAGTATCCTGCCACTGGTATCATTTTTCCTTCAACGTAATCAGTCTGATTGAATAATGGAAATGCCCCTCTTGCCTTTGCAATTGCGACACTTTCTTCCATACTATAGTATGAAAGTGCTTCAGCTACTCTGTTCATAAATTCGTAACCTTCTTTTGAATTGTATGGTATCTCTAAAGTAAATAGCAGATCAGCAATACCCATTATTCCTAAACCGATTCTCCTTGTTAACTGTGTATTATGCTCAATTTCTTCAACGGGATATTTGTTCATGTCTATTACATTATCCAAAAATCTGGTCGAAAGACGTATTGCTTGCTCATAGCGCTGCCAATCAAATTCATACTTTCCATCAATATTTCGTTTCACAAAGTTTGCTAAATTGATGGATCCTAAATTGCATGATTCGTATGGATATAATGATTGCTCTCCACATGGATTTGTTGCCCTAAGTGGTCCTTCTTTTACATTGATACATGGATTGTATTTATTTATATTATCAAAGAATATAACACCTGGCTCTGCGCTTTTCCATGCACTGAAAGTAATCAAATCCAATAGCTGATGTGAATCAATTTGCTTGACAGGTTCATTGGTAGTTGGATTCTTCAGCGTATATCGATGATTATTTTCATTAATTATTGATTCCCAGAAATCACTCCAAATCCCAACACTTACGTTAAAATTCTCAAATACGCCTGGCTTGGTTTTGGCCGTTACGAACTTTTCGATATCCGGATGCCATGATTCTATGATTCCCATGTTTGCTCCCCTTCTTTTTCCACCCTGTTTTACGACATCAGTAATTGTATCGATTATCCTCATGAACGAGATCGGTCCTGAAGCAACGCCAGATGTTGATGCCACAATATCACCTTCCGGACGAAGTTTTGAGTAATTAATTCCCACTCCTCCTCCAGATTTGAAAATCATCGCTGCGTCAGTGGAGGACTTCATAATCTCCGACATGTCGTCTTTCATATCTAATACAAAACATGCTGAAAGCTGACCAAGTTTTGCCCCAGCGTTCATTAGAGTTGGAGTGTTTGGCAAAAAGTCTTTTGTAACCATTAGATTATTGTATTCGGTTATTCTATCAGCAAACTTTGACAGATGCCCCTCGGCAATAAGGCGCAAAAGATCTTTAAAGCTCACTTTCATATGCCCGCTTTTAGCCAGATTAATGTAATGCCTAATCATCGATTCAAAGTGAAATCGGTTAAGATAGTGATTGCCAATTTTTAGTTTCAAATGAAAATCATCTATTTTTTTGAAATATTCTTCAGCTTCAGTAATATTTTGGACTACTACTTCACTATTTGAATACAATTCTGAATCATGAAGTATATCTGGGATTGTTACGAGAACTGCGACTCGTTCAAAAAGCAGTTTAGGATCTTCAATAATTTCATTATTGTTATCCCTCAACAAGTAGCGTGAAGCAAGCACCCTAAGAGAATTAATGTCAAATGACTTGTCAACTTCGTCCAAGTCTTTCTTATTTAGAATTTTCTTTTTTTCATCTCGAACCTTGCGACGTTCATGTCTGTATAGAATATATGCCTTGGCCGTTTCAGAGAGTCCTTCTTCAATCAAGATTGATTCAACCATATCCTGCACATCTTCTACACTTGGAACTCGATTGGTATCCAAAACAGAAAATTGTTGATCCATTTTTTGTACTACTTTTTCTGACAATCTTTCAGCAAGTTTGTAATCTGTTTTGCCGGCAGCCATTAATGCTTTGTAGATGGCATTAGAAATCTTTGAATTATTAAAATCAGCTAGTCCTTTATCCCTCTTTCTAATTTGCGCGATAGCTTTTTTATTTGCGTGCGAAGAATCATCAATTTCGGTAATTTCCTTTGCCATAACGTTCTATACAGCTAGAGTCTAGCTTAAAAATATTATTTTACTAAAAAATAATACAATGAAGGTTTAAACTTATTGATTCGGTATTGTTATATTGGAAAAATTAGTAGAGCCGCAACTTTTACAGACTCCCGAGGACATGGAAATCTTTGTTCCGCACGAGCTACAAATTTTGTTCCTATATATTGGTCTGAAGAAATTAAATGCGCGAGATTTGTTAATTGACTCTATCAATTCATTATCCTCCAAGTCGCTAGTGTCAACATTAATAGAAACGCCGCCATTCAACAAATCGTCTATTGAGTTAGTTGATTCTATTATAGGACCACTATTTGTAAGTAAATCTCGCCCGTTTATAAGAAGACCTTGTGAATAGGACTTTATCATCATTTCATCACCAGCTTGTCGATACAAGTTACCATATTTTTCTGAGTCTAAAGAAGCTAATCTAGTACTGCTGTCATCTGTAATCATAGCAATTCTTATTGAATCATCTCCAACTTGTTTCCCTTGATCTGAAGCAACCTCTACAGCTGTGTGCAATACCTTTTGGATTATTTCTTCTCCGTCAAATTCATGTCCCAGGATATTATAAACCGACTCCCTAACTCCAGTCAAGTTAATCACCAGATTCATTCTGCTTAATTGCATCATTTGTGTAATGTTGGCCATTACAGGAAGCATTTCTCTTCGAATCATTTCCAGTATGGAATTCTTTCTCGCCAACAGAGCTGATATGGCTGGCTTTATCATCAGTGCTATTCTGGCTCTGAAATATGTTTCATCTTTATTTGATTGATAGGCTAATCTTGGCAGATTTATTGCTAAGGATTGCAAGCTTACAACAGAACTAGCTTTCTCTTCAGCGGTATTTTTTACAATCCCCATGTGGCTTCTAAAGTTCTTGGATACGGACAGAATTCCACCATTTTTGACTATACTAGAAATTAGATCCGAACTTGCTCCAAGGGATTCCTGGTCCTTACCAACAAGAGATAACGCAATTGTTGGAATGGGAGTGTGATCCAAATACTTTACATAAGCCGCTAAAATGGATCGGGTTATGGAGCTTTCATCAAGATAGATGGGAAAAGTAACTACTGGAAAACCGGATGACGAAAATGACCTTGAAATGGATGATGATATGAACGCCCTGGAAAACGCAGCCTCTATTGATTCACTACTCTCCTGAATCCTCTTTGAAATGCTAGAAACAAAATTATCAAGTATTATCTCCCTTGAAGTTTCCCTGCTTAAGACCGAAATCAATACGGGTAGAGCCTCTGTAACGTCATCAAGGGTCCGAATTGGTTTCAACCTTGAAACATTCAGATATTTTCCTTTAAAATCTAGACCATTTTCAACAATACTGCTAGTATCAATAAATACGGTGTCAGGCACCAAGTTCCATAGACCGGTGTTTGAAATATTTAGTTCGCCAGCCAGGTGCATATCGGTTATATCTTTAGGTAACATGTTAAAAAGCAAATTTTCGGAAAAAACTGCAAGAGATGTTTCTGATAAAATTCCTTCCACGCCATTTTTGCTATATAAAGGATTGTTAAACATTTCAGATATATCAGAGCCCGGAAGACCGAGTCTTGCTAGTTTTGATCTAAATTCCTCATAACCGTGCTCAATTAATATTGAATTAACAGTCTCTCGAATAAGAGAGGAAGTAAGATACACCGTTTGGAATTTGTAAACTTTGTTTTCCACTTCTTCAGTAATCTTATGTGCCTGTTCAAGAGGCATATTGGCCTCCCTGACCAATGATTGAGTTATTCTGTTTGAATTAAATTCTTCTATTGAATGTCTAGAAGTACGTACGTACATTTTGCCACTTTCAATTATGGATCTTTCTTCGATTTGTCTTGCAAGACTTAGGACAAGTTTTCCGAGATTGGTAATTGTATATCTCCTTTCCGCCTTATTTAATGCGACGAGAGATTGCCTCAAAAGCTTCCTTAAATGGTAAGCAAATTTACCGGACTCTTTTTTAGATTTGAAACCGGCTAACGATTTTAATTCAGAATAAGTTAGAGGTCCTTTTGAATTCAAAATTCGAAGTATGTCGATTCTGTTAGGACTCGCCATAACAGAGAAGATCATTCTAACTCTTTTTGCTGCTTGTAAAATGCCACTAGGCTTAGTTTCAGTTTGAGTTATTAGATCATGACTTGCCTCTATCTCCATCTCACCCGATATTATCTTGAGATAATTTAAAATTGGGTCGTAAATAGTTATTGACTAATAGTACAAAACTATTAACCCACTGATCAATCTACCAACTTATGTTAGAAAATCAAATCTAAATCATAACTTCATTTTCCTCTAATAGGGATTCTAATTCATTTCTATTTTTCATCACATTAATTGTATTAGGTATATCTGGTAGTTTCTGTCTAGTCTCTTCTTCGACACTCTCTTCAACTTCTCCCAAGATCTTTAGTGCCTCCTCGTCTACAGGTATAGATAGTTTAAGCTCAGGATTGACATTGAAATTTAAAATTTCAGATGAAGCGTTTGTGACATCGTTTAATACCTCATGGGCAGTGGGGATTACCATTGAAATATCTCTCTCGATATCTTTTATCAAATCTATAGTTGGATTTATCGTATCCATGATGATTGCAAATTCACCTATTATTGTAGATCGAAGAGCTACAACTTCAAGTGACATTACCATATTTTTGGTGGTGCGTTGGATTCTATGTACATTTACAAGCTCATTAGCTAACGCCTTAGCGCGAACATTGTTCCCGACTTTAATGTTTTGTACAATTTGTTTTCTAAAGTGAGTATCCATAATATCAAATTTCTTCGAGAGTTTGCTTAATTTTGTAATCTGATTACTAATAACTTGAGCAGCACTTGATAGATCATTCTGAAGCTGTGTATTAGGCTGCATCAAAAAAATATTGTTTTGCATGAATGTAAGAATAATTGTCAGTGTCTGTCAACAAAGAAGTAACATAAAGCTAATCTAATTTATCTGCAGTATGTTAAAACCTTCTTTAGGCTAAAGAAATTATGAGTTTTGAATATACGAAGTCAGTCTACTTGCTTTTCTAAAGTAAGACCATGTTTGGCGTCATAACCTTTTACCTTGACTGTCGAGCCTATCGGTAAATCGGACGGGATCTTAATTCCGGGTAGAAAACCTGAAGCTGAAATTGGAGCATCATTAAGCTTAAAGACCACCCAAGCATATGAGCTGACATCTTCAAAACCTTCCGGGGCTACTGACTGAATCGTATGAGTTACTACTGTACCAATGCCAGGAAACTCAACAAATTCAAAATCACTTTTGGAGCATCCACTGCAATAATACATTGTCTCAAGCATAACTTTACCACAGTTCATACATTTATTGGCAAGAATTTTTCCATTCTTTGCTGTCTCAATGAATCTCTCATGTGTACTTGAATTTTTGTCCACTTTTTTGCACCAAAATTACACTCTTTGAAAGATATGAACTGCGGCACTTGCTCCGGTAGCTCCAAAGTTGTGGGTCAAAGCTATCTCAGCATTTTCTACAGTTCTTTCTCCAGCTCCTCCGGTGAATTGTTCGAATACCTCGACAACTTGTCCGACGCCAGTTGCGCCAATAGGGTGACCTTTGGATTTTAGTCCCCCTGATGGATTAATTGGGATCTCACCGTTACGTCTAGTAATTCCTTCCTTTGCAGCAATACCGCCCATGCCCTTTTTGAAAAATCCCAAATCCTCAATATCAATAATTTCTGCAATGGTAAAGCAATCATGAACTTCTGCGAAATCTATGTCCTTAGGAGTAACCCCCGCCATCTTGTATGCTTGGTTTGCAGCGATTATTGTACTTGGTATTGTCGTGATATCCTCCCTTGATTGTACTGCAGCAGGCGAACCACCTCTTCCCGAACCAATTACTTTTACATAATTGTTACCATTCTTCTTTGCAAAGTCCTCGCTGCATAATATAACAGCTGAAGCACCGTCAGAAAATGGACAGCAATCATAAACCTTTAGAGGTGACGCAACTACTGGAGAGTTCAGAACATCCTCTACTGTAATTTTTTTCCTAATGTGTGCTTTTGGATTTAGTAATCCGTTTTCATGATTTTTAATTGCAACATGCGCCAGGTCCTCTTCAGTTGCTTTGTATTTTGTCAAGTAAGCTCTAGCAATAGATGCAAACAAACCAGGGAAGGAAGCACCATTTCCACCTTCATAGAAAAAGTCCGAACAATATGAAAAGAGAGTAGTACTTAGAGAAGTCCCAGTATGAGTTACCTTTTCTACACCAACTGCAAGTACACAATCATAAAAGCCGGCAGCGACGTTTGCGTAAGCTTCTCTAAACATCACAGAACCCGAACCGCAAGCAGATTCAATTGTTAGTCCTGGAATGTGAGGAATTCCAAGGTTACTCATCAATACCGGCGCCATGTGTACTTGTTTGTCCGCAACTCCAAATACATTGGAGATATAGCCTGCCTGGATATCCTTTGGTGTAATTCCAGCTGAATCAATTGCGTTTTTCGCCGCATCTAGTCCCAGCTCAATAACGCTTTGACTTAGTTTACCATATTTCGTACTGCCAGCGCCAAGGACGCATACATTATTTACCATTTATACAAAAAATATTACTTTGAGAATATAAAAATGTTCGAGAAAACATAAAGATTTCAAAACGAGAATGAGCAACTAAGGACCATAATCCGTACCTATTCGTATTTTTTATGACCCAAAATCTAAATTATAAAGATTCTAAAGTATTTCTGGAATTGCCAATCGACTTCCAACTAGGGCCCGGAGAGTATCAAGTAGTAATTTGCGAAAAGCCCCTTGCAGCTAAGAGAATATCTGAAGTCCTAGGATCTAAAAAATTGACAAAAAGAGAACCCATGCCTGGTGTAATTATCTTTGACGTTATTTCAGATGATAATGTACGTTACGTCGTTTGCTCTGCGTTCGGACATTTGTACGGTCTATTTCCAGTAGAAAAAAATCGAAAAAAATACCCAATATACGATGTTAAGTGGTCACCTCGGATTTCAAAAGTCCGAAAAGAGAAGAAAAGGATTTCACAAACCTTACAGGTTATCTCAGATATTTCACCTGGCGCTTCTGGATTTATTCATGCTTGTGACTATGATCTTGAGGGAGAATTAATTGGATATAATATTCTTCAATTTGCTTGTGACAATAAGTATGAAGTTTCAAAAAGGGCCAAGTTCTCCTCCCTTACCGAAAATGAATTGATAAATTCATTTAGGAATCTACAACTTACCGACATAAGAAATGCTAATGCAGGGATAGCTAGACACCTAGTAGATTTTATTTTTGGAGTAAATCTGTCAAGAGCACTTATTTGTAGCGTCAACGTTTCTAATTACGATAACAAGTATTGTAACTTGAGTATTGGAAGGGTCCAAGGTCCTACTCTAAAATTTGTTGTAGATAGAGAGATAAAAATTAGTGGATATGTGCCCGATCCTATGTGGCATATTACAGGAAAATTTGAGAAAGATGGTTCTTTCTTCAAAGCTAACTTGATTTCGTCAATTTACAATTCATCTGACACAGGAAAAATACTATCTGTCTGCAAAAATCAGACTGGCATTGTTGATAATATTGTAAAATTTGATAAAGTTATTCATCCCCATGAACCATTTAATGTGAGTAATCTTCAAAAGGAAGCTTATCGAATTTTCAAAATTTCTCCAGCCGCAACTCTTTCGATAGCAGAATCACTTTACCTGGCAGCGTTAATTTCATATCCACGTACTTCAAGTCAAAAACTTCCACCTTCAATAGGGTATAGACAAATACTCGAGCAGCTAAAAGTGAATTATTTTCAGACAGATGAAAATATTGTCAATGACATATTGAAAAGAGATACTTTGTCTCCCCATCAAGGTAAGGAAGTAGATCCTGCCCATCCAGCGATTTATCCTACTGGAGTAAAACAGAAGAAACTAAACGTCCTCGAACGAAAAATCTTAGATCTCGTTGTTAAGAGATTTGTATCTACCTTTGGAAACAATGCTGTAATAAGATACAGCGAGGTGAAGATAAATGTAAATGGATATTACTTTCAAGCCAAGTCTAATTGTGTCTTGAACAAGGGCTGGATTCATCTTTATGAACCCTATTTTAGTATCAATGAATCGTATCTTCCGGAACTTAAAATAAGTGACTCAATAAAAGTTAGTGAAATAAAGTCATCTGAAGATTATTCGAGGCCCCCTGCCAGATATAATCAAGCCAGCCTTTTGGATAAGATGGAATCTGAAGGAATTGGAACAAAATCTACCCGAGCTGCAATAATAGATTTATTGATAAAACGCAAATACATATATCAAGATAAGAATGGAATAGAACCGACGGATTTAGGGTTTGCGATATTAAATACAATGAAAAAGTTTGCTTCGGAGATTATTTCGACTAAATTGACCAGCTTCCTGGAGTCAAACATTAAAAAAATACAGGAAGGAACTCTTGAAATTGATGATGTTCGTCTTTATTTGGAAAAAACATTGTCGAATCCCATAAATGAGTTTAAATTAAACCAATCCGTGATTGGGACCGAAATAAGGAATGTGTTATCTAGTATTAATAATAGAATCTCACTGGGAATATGCCCGAAATGTCAAAAAGGCGAAATGATCATTATCAGATCAACTAAAACAAAAAAACGATTCTTGGCCTGTTCACAATTTAGGGTAACAGGTTGTAATGCAATGGCGGCCCTCCCCCAAAAAGGTCTGATTAAAAAAGATAGCACTTGCTATTGTGGATGGCCAACCTTACGCATTAAATTTGCAAGAAGAAAAATGTGGACGATATGTGTGAATAGAATTTGTTCAAAAAATAGGAATAATTTTGCCTCTCATTATGACTCTGAATCAAATGCTTTGATATAATTTTTATACACATCTGTTCTTCTATTCCTTAGGAGTGGAAGTGTTCTCCTTACAGTATCTATTCTAGAATTATCTATATCCAAAATCTTCATCCCCTCTCTGTTGCCCATATCTATGAGCGTGGAACCAAATGGCTCAATTACCATGCTGTGACCACAGAAGATATTACCAAGTTGATTTGGTGCTATCACATAAACGCCATTTTCTATCGCTCTGGATTTTAACATAATTTCCCAGTGCTGCAGTTTCATAAATCCGGCTACCCAAGCAGACGGGGATACGAGGATGTTAGCGCCATTAGCGGTCAAAATTCTGGATATTTCTGGAAATCTCAGATCATAACATATTTGCAATCCAAGATTACCAATAGACGTTCGAGTTGGTTTCTCAATACTATTGCCAGCCAACAGCTTCTTAGATTCTTTGAATCCCAACGCATCGTAAAGATGAATTTTTCTATAAACGGATTGTATTTTTCCCCGATCGTCGATGACTACAGCGGTATCAAAAACTTTTTGATTCTGTTTATTGGTATTGATAATTTCGAATATCGTTGCTATTACATTTATTTTATTTTCCTTGGCGGAATTTGACAGAGCTGATACGAAGTTACCGTTTATTTTCTCGGCAATATTATGTAGTGTTTCTGGCTTTTGTTCAACTGGAGAATAGGCCATCTGAAATTCGGGAAAGCAAATTAAACGAGCTTTGTTCTGTGCAGCTCTACTTATTAATTTTAGAGAATAACTCAAATTCCTATTCTTATCAACCGATGATTTCATTTGAACCAATGCAGCCCTAAATTTTTTCTTCATCTAATTCACCTTAATATCATATACCAAATTCTAACGCAAGTCTTAAAAACAAAACCTATTCAATCCCTCTCAGCAGAGTATGCTTGTTTCTTTTGTGAATAGCCCCTTTCTTCCAGAAAATCCCAATTTTTACCACATATCACACAGGTAATTCGATTTTCATTTTTTATTAACTCTAGTTCATAATGGCTACACCTAATTTGATATTCTTTTTTCATCGAATCCATTTCTCTCAATGTGTTTACGTGTCTAACAGAATTTTCCGTCATGCAATAAAATACCCAACTTGGGTACTTTTATCTTTCTTTTCATTTTTCCATCACTCAGATAATTGCAATTTTGATGCAAAATAAATTCATTAATGCAAAAAAACTATTGGATAAGTTTGATAAGCACGAATCTCAAATAGTATGTCATGAGAAAGTGTCCGATATGTGGTTGTACACAGCATAAACTATTTGGTTGTGGAAGACATTGGCTAAACCATAAAAAAAATAGTGAGGGACGTTGTCAAGAAAAGTGAATTACAGATTATTTTATTTCGTACAATGCTATGGATAATTTCAATGCCATAGTATCGTCTGTTTTTTCTGCGAGAGGCAAAATGTATTTTTGCGTCTCTTCCTTATAGCGCAGTGCCTTTTCCTTTTTTCTGTCATTCTTCAGAAATCGGGCATTGTCTAGACGATCTGCAAGTTTTATAAATCGAGGCATTTTTGGACCTTTTGAGATTTTGTCAAAGTAATTGACAAGTAATTTTTCTCTATTCTCTTCATTTGTTTTTGGTTCAGTCAAGCTTCTGACGGTATCGTAAACGCCTTCTCCAAAATTCAATTTCAATTCTTCAACAATTTCATTGACATCCTTACCTTTGTCTATCGCATCGTGTAGGATAGCTGCACAAATAGTGTCGACGTCACGAACTTTTAGCTCATCAGATAATATTAATGCCACCTTCATGGCGTGATTTATGTAGGGTTCCTCACTTTCATTTCTGAAAAGCCCTGAATACACATTAGCCGCGAAGCCAAAAGCCTTGGTAATCTTCACAACGTCATTAAGGTCTTCACCAAACGGTTGAATTAACTTGGTAAAAGCTATTTTCGTAAAATTATTCAAATTCCATTGCATACTTAATCACTTACTTAATCAATTAATTATTTTTAAATAGTTTTTCAAATACATAGTAGCAAACATATTCAATCTTATTCTTCTATCGGTTGTACAATCGGCAAGATGAACAATATAGAGTTAATTGAAACGGAGTGGTATTTTAGAGATTTAATGTTCAGAAATTATAACAAAGGAGTGTTGCAATTTGATATTGAAGATATAGCTGACAACATGGTCAAAACCTATCTCAGATATAGAAATGCGGAACCAGCGCATATTGCTTCAATCTTAAAAGTAATACTGGAAAATCTAATATCATGCAAATTCCTAGAGCGGAGTGATGATTTTGTAAGACTAAGAGAGGGTATTTCGCGCCTACAATGTGGTAAATGCTATTACATATGTTATCTTGGAAATTTGGAAGAAAGGCTCTGTTTAAGGTGTAAAAATAATGACTTGCGTACGTTCCCTAAAAAAAGTTGATTTAGGCAAACTTTGGTCAGTTGTTTGAAATCATAATAAGAAAATAAAATGGTATTTGAGTCTAAATTCTGAATGCGTTATTGAAACTCATATATAGAACTTTAAGAAACATTCCTAGTTGAAAAAATGTCTGCGTTAACAATAAGGAAGTTTTATGAAGAAATACTCCAATTTGTAGGAAAAAAAGTTTCTATAGAGACCTCTTATGATAAGAGCTATAGTGGCACGTTAAGCGCCATAGACGAAAGACTGGATACTGTTCTTGAAAATCTAGAAGGTCAGGGAATATTAAGAATCGTCATAAATGGATCATTTGTCAAAGAAATAAAACTCTTGGAAAAACCTTTTGATCTTAGGGGTCTTGCAGATCGATTGTCAAGAGTATTTCCGGGGCTAGTAAAAATCAGGGATGATGTGAATGCTATAATTGTGATGGATAAGATCAAAGTAACAGAACACGGGATAGAGGAAGGTACTGGTTTGGCTGCTGATAGAGTCAAATCAATTTATGAAGAATTCATGAGGGAGTTCAAGAAGTAAATTTGTTATTTGAGGTCAGATATTCTGACCTAGCAGGAAGGATAGGAAAAATCAAGACTCCTAGCGGGACTTTCGAAACTCCCGCGTTCATACCTGTCATTCATCCCGTTTCCCAATCTGTAGACATAAACTTTTTTAAAAAATTAGGTTTTGAAGCAGTTATCACAAACGCGTATATCACGTTGAAAAAATACGGTGACAGTGCTCGAGAAAAAGGAATTCATAAAATAATAAATTTTGATGGTCCGATAATGACTGATTCCGGCGGTTACCAAGTTCTAGAATACGGTTCTATCGAACCGGAGCCTTCCTTCATAGCCCAATTTGAGTCTGATATTAAAAGTGATATTTGTGTCCCACTTGATAAACCAACTGGATACGGTTTAAGGCATGAGGTAGCTGAAATGTACGTTAATGAAACTATCAAAAATTCTCAAGAAACACTAAATCTTACTAGGAGTAACAATAGCAGGAATTCTGTTTGGGTAGGTCCGGTTCAGGGTGCCGAACATCTTGATTTGGTCAAGAAATCTGCGGGATTACTTGATGAAATGGGATATGAAATGATGGCTCTGGGAAGCCCTGTGCAGTTACTAGAATCCTATGAATTTGGAATTTTATCCGAAATGATAGCAGCAATGAAATCGGTAGTTAGATCCAAACCCGTGCATCTATTTGGAGCCGGTCATCCATTAACGATACCCTTGATAGTAGCGTTAGGTTGTGATACGTTTGATTCTGCATCATACATGCTTTATGCAAGAGACGACAGATATATGCATCCTAATGGAACGTCAAAATTGGACAAGTTAACATATCTTTCGTGCCAATGTCCAATTTGTATTAATTTAAAAGTTAAAGAATTTCTCGATTTGGAACGTGAAGAGAGGATAGATAAATTGGCAAAGCATAATTTGTATATTTTAAGATCCGAAGTTCTGTCGGTAAAACAAGCTATTTTAGATGGTAGACTCTGGGAATATGTAGGACAAAAGGCACGTGCTCATCCAAAGTTAATGGAAGCTTTCAAATTATTTATGAATTATGAATATTTGGAAGATGGCACTCCCTTGTTCAAGAAAAAAGCAATTTTTTTTATGGATTCTGTCGATCAGTATCGACCAGAAGCCTCCAGGCTAAGAAAGGTTTTCAATTCATTTAGAACCAATAAGAAAAAGCTTATTCTATATCCCGATACTGAGGTTTCTCCCTTTTATTGTTCTCGTGAATATCATAAATTGTCGATGAAATTCTCGGATCACCAAATATGCTCTTATAATCCTTTTATTGGAATCATTCCTGCTGAAATTTCAGATATTTATCCTGCTGCTCACAATTTGATATCCAAGAGAAAATACGAATTAGGTAATTCGAATGAATATCCAACATTTGTTAATTCATTTGAAAAATTCCTATCAAATAACTCATTTGATGATGTGACAATCGTGGCTGATGAATTCCTGGACAGCGTCTTGCGGGAATTGCAGTTAGAATACAAGATAAAGACTTACAAGTATACAGATGACATTATTGAGCAGCTTACGTGATTATTTCTTTTAGGCAAATTTTGTTTTGATTTTGCTTAAATATTAGAAATAGCAAGGATAAATGATATTATGGCCATAGACTATGAATTCGTTTACTCATTTAGTGAAGAGTTATTAAATCTAGATAATTCTTTACGATGGATTGGTATTTCAAATAAATATGGTGTTCTAATTAATGTAGAGCAACGCAAAGATCTAGAACCATTAATGTCAGAAGAGGAAAGTGAAGAATATGCCGCTGCTGCAGTATCAAGATATAGAACTAGAGTTAAGTTTCAAACTAAGATTGGGAAACTGAATTATGCTGTTGGCAGATATGAAAATGTAACTAGGATTACAATTCCCATAAGCAATGACTATTTTTTACTATTGACAATAGATAAAGAAAAGAATTATGATGATATGATAAAGGAAAAGATAATTCCATTTATCAATAAGAATAGGAACAGATTTCATTTCGAAAGTATGAATGATTAATCTTAACCTTTACTTTTTTCACAATATCTTGTTTCCTATGCTTATATAATTACGAATTAATATCTTTCACGAAGCTTTTGTAAATTAAAAGTGCCTCATCTTCGCTTTTAGCTCCAACAATCGTGGCCGCCCCACTGGTCATGAAGCTTATTGAAAGATATTCAGAATTATTACTAATTATGGTTAATCCTAATTCTCCCTTCGTCTTGATTGTATAACCTAACCTACCGGCATTCTTTTCAATTCCAATAAGGTCTATCGGTGAGGAAATTTGTGCGGGTGTAACAGTATAGGTTCTCTTTCCTCTGTCACGACCGCATAGTTCTTCAATTATTAGTTGCTGTACTTGAGGTTCATCTTTTTCTATTCTTTTTGTTCCGCATGAAGGACACTCTTCTTGTCTAAAGACTGCAACCTTCTCCATTGAGAGATCGTTCAGATCTATGTACAAGAGTTTATTTTCTAGAGTTGGTTTTTCGCCTAGTACAATCTTGACTACTTCTGAAACTTGAATACCACCCACTAGGTATAAAATTGATGGATGGACACCTTCGGTGCTACAAGTAGGCATATCATCTTCTGCTAACGCTGGAAAGATGCATCTAAGGCAAGCTGTTTTATTGGGAATTATTGTGCAAATGGAACCTAGCATTCCCAGTGCACCTGCATAGATAAGTGGAATATTGAGTTTAATGCAGGCGTCATTTAATGCATATCGGGCATCTATACTATCTAATGCGTCTACAACTATATCAAATCCGTTAATTATGCTTTCGGCTGTATATTTAGTAACAGAATTTGGAAGAGCTTCAATCTCAACACTTGAATTTATTTTTTCGAGTCTTTCTTTTGCGGCTTCAACTTTAACCTTGCCTAGGTCATTTTCTGTATAAAGATGCTGCCTGTGTAAATTAGAGATTTCTATTATATCTCTATCTACTATCTTCAGTTTTCCGACACCCATTGCTGTTAAAAGTGTTACTACAGGGTTACCAATGCCTCCAACTCCAACTACACAGATTTTCGCCTTCCTCAGTTTTTCCAATCCAACGAAGCCTATTTCATCGAGCATTATCTGTCGAGAGTATCGTTGCAAATCTTCGTTCTTAAGTTCAGAACCAGAACCGCCTGCTACTGCGGGGAGAATATAAATAGAATCCCCTTTGTTGAGTTTTGTTGCCATCCCATCATTACTAAATCTCATATTTTTTCCATTTATGTAAATGTTGATTAGTGACCTTGGCTTTCCATTTAGGTCCAATACTTTGCGTTTGAAATCTTCGCCAAGCTGTTCCGTTACCTTAGTAAATGCATCTTGCAGATCAATTGCATCTAATGGAATTTTTTTCTCTCCGCTACCTTTTGTGAGAACAGATGGAATAATAAATTCAATATTTGTCATTTTATTCACTCTTCACTATGAAATCATTGCAGACACAGTTTGTACGTCAGGCTTTACAATATCAAGTTTAGGTAATGCACTAGTTATTGCTTCAGTAGATTTCAATCCGTTACCTGTAACATAACACACTACCTTTTCATTTCTTTCTATAAATCCATCATCAACTAGCTTTTTCAGAACGGCAATTGAAACACCTCCAGCAGGTTCAGTAAAAATCCCTTCAGTCTTTGCCAGAGTCAAAATGCCTTCAATAATTTCATTATCATTAGCTTCTTCAGCAACCCCACCGTATTGTTTTAATCTTCTTAGAACATATACACCGTCTCCGGGATCTCCAATAGCCAAACTTTTTGCTATTGTCTCTGGTCTTTCTACAGGAACGATGTCGCCTGTTTTTTTCTTAAATGCATCAACTATTGGAGCACAACCATGAGGTTGTGCAGCAGTAACTCTAAGATTTGAGATATCACCAATTAATCCTATATCGTGCAACTCCTCAAATCCTTTGCAAATTGCATTCAACATCGCACCGCTACCAACGGGAATAATAAGATGATCTGGAACCTCCCAATTAAGTTGTTCAGCTACTTCATACGCCAATGTTTTAGACCCTTCGACATAATACGGTCGCATATTGATGTTTACAATGCCTATTCCCTTAGAATCACCTATTATAGACGCAACTCTATTGGCATCGTCATACGTTCCTTCAACAGCAACAAACTTAGCACCATATGATAGTGCCTGTGCAATCTTGACTTTTCCGATATCAGATGGGGCAAAAATATAACAGGGTAAATGCGCCTTAGCAGCATGGGCAGCCGTTGCGGAGGCCAAATTTCCAGTAGACGCACATCCTACTGCCTTGAGTTTGATTTCTCTTGATTTTGAAATGGCTACACCTGCAGGTCTATCTTTGAATGAAAAAGTTGGATTGACAGAATCGTTCTTTATAAAGAGATTCTTAAGGTTTCCAATTTGTGTTCCTAACTCTTCCGCAAATTGCAAAGGTGTAAAACCTGCATGGATGTTTACTATGCAATTCTTATCAGCAATTGGCAAAAGCTCAAAATAACGCCAATATGTTTTGTCGGTTCTTGATGAAAATGTGTCTCTGTTTAAATCCTTAGGAACATCATATATGACATCCAGAGGTCCAAAACATTCTTCACAAATGTATTTGAATACCGGAGTATATTCAGCACCACATTCCCTACATTTTAGAAATCGTATAGAACCCATGTATATTCAACTATCAACGATTGTGTAGTAATAAATATCACTAATCGTAATTTTAGTATTACTTAATTTTTTTACTTGAGAATTTTATAAACAATAAATATTAATCAGATCAAAAATATTAAGAATTGAGAGATCAATAGAAATATTACATAATTAGACTGATTATCATCAATTTATTGGGGATATAGTCTATTATGGAAACAGGATCTATTTCCTGTATGACAGGCCGGATTTTTTGAATTAACTAAATAGATAATCGAATCATGATCACAATCAACTAGGATATCCTTCACTTCTTGAATATTTCCGGATTCTTCTCCTTTCATCCATAGTTTATTGCGGGAAACACTCCAAAACCAAGCATTGCCCGTCTTGACTGTATTTTCTATTGCAACTCTATTTGCATAAGCCAGCATTAAAATATCCTTTGTAGTTACGTCTTGAACTACAACTGGGATTAGTCCACCCCTTTTTACAAAATCCAGTTTATTGATTGATTCATCATCAATTTTTGCTAACAACAAATTATGACCTATAGGGTAGTGTTCGTTTTCTATTTTATATAAGTCTAGTTCCCCATTGTACGGAAACATTGCATTATTAGATTCCAATATATCTCATGGTCAACGAAATACAATCCCAGGTCTAGGTCAAACTTGTTATTTTATTCTAATATGCAGACCTTTACAAATATAGTAAATAGATGCAAATTGAAACACATCCAAGAGGTAAAGTTTGTCAATTTAAGATAGATTCATTTTTCTATTGGATTAATAATAGAGTCTTGAATTCTCGATGTGATCAAATTTATCCTCTGAAATAATTAAATCCTTGTGACAATTATCACATAAATAATATTCACTATTTGAGGGTAATTCCTTTCTGCAGATACTGCAAAACTTTTTCAATAGTTTCTGATTCGAAAAACTAATCTATAAAGATAGCCATCTATAGTAAACAATTGAACATTAAAAAATAATCAAATACTGATGCATTTTCTTTAGGTATACTTCAAGAATTCATCGTAAATAAAATCGAGAAAAACTTAACATTTCATAAATCATCGGCTATTTTTAATTTTTCAATTTTCGTCTTTACAAGATCAAAACCTTGTTGCCAGAAAGATTCCTCAGTGATATCAAATCCAGCATTTTTGAGAAGGGTTTCTGGTTTTTCAGATCCCCCTGCAGACAATATCTCGCGATATTTTGAAACAAAGGATTTGCCTTCTTGAATATACTGTTGGTATAACGAAAGAACTAGTAAATTTCCAAACGAATAAGCATAACAATAAAATGGAGTGTGGAAAAAATGAGGGATATAAAGCCATTCCCACTTGAAATCATCTGAAATACGTAATGAATTTCCAAATTGGGTTTTTAGATTACTCATATAAAGATCCGATATATTATCAATAGTAACGTTATGTTCTGCTATGTATTTATGAGCTTCAATTTCAAAAATTGTGAAAAATGCCTGTCGCATAATAGTCGCATACATATCATCAATTTGTTCTGCCAGGAAGATCTTTTTCTTTTCTTTATTTAGTTTCATGTAAATTTGTTCATTTAGAAGCATCTCTCCAAAAACAGAAGCAGTTTCAGCTAATGGAAGAGGAGCATGGGATACCAAAATGGGCTTATCTGATGCGAACATACTATGTATTGCATGTCCAAATTCATGTGCCATGGTAGAAACATCTCTCATCTTTCCGTCAAAATTCAGTAGTACGTATGGAGTCCTTTGAGGAGAAACTGTATAACAAAAAGCGCCACTTGTTTTTCCTTTCCTAATTTCAGAATCAATGTGCCCTTCTTTAAATAAGCGCTCTGTATGGTCGACAAATCTTGGATCGAACTTATTGAAAGTATCCAAAACTAATTTAGTGGCGTTCTTAAAACTAAATTTAAGAGCATTCTTCTTTGTAATCGGTGCATACAGATCATAACGTCGTAATTTTTTAACTCCTATTAGTTTTGCTTTTTCCATGAAATAATCATGAAACAAAGAGGCATTTTTTTTACAAACAGATAACAGTATCTCTATAGTAGAATCATCAATATCATTATAAATATTCCTAACTGATATTGGAGATTTGAAACCTCTAATAGAAACATTCTCGTCCCTCCATTGAGTAACTAAGTTTTGGTAAATGTCACCTAGAACTCCACTATTTTTTTCATATGTTTTGAATAATGCCTTGTATGCATATTCCCTCTCATTTGCATTTGAGCTTCGTACTAATGAAAGTAATTTTTCTTTGTTGTTAAAAGTTTTAACAGTTTTCTTCTTTCCTCGTTTCTTAATAAAGGAATATTCAAAATTATTTGTCATTCTATCATAAATTTTTACGAGAGCACTAGGGCCAGTTACTTCTAGAGTGTTTATAATCTTCTCCTCTGATTCGTTCAACGAATACTTTGCCATCAACCTTTTATGCCTTAAATATTCACCATAAACAGAAGAAATACCGTTTATTAATCTCTGTGCATTATCATCGTCAAGTTCCTTTTTGAACCATAAATCAAAAAACAAGATTTGGTTACTAATCTGAGAACCTAATTGTTCTGTTTGAAGAATAAGGGCTGCCGCTTCATTGGATGCGGTGTCAGCAGCGTACCTAAGATTAGCAAAACTACTCACTGTGCTAAGTTTTTCCAAAATATGCTCAATCTTGTGAATTAACGATTCAAACGTCGAGGAGTTGAGATCGGGTTTTAAGTCTTGCCTACTATCTTCAAATTCCTTGACGTTCCTTTTAATACTATCAACTAATTCTGCGAATTCATTTTTTGGACTCTCATCTACTAAGTCTGAAAGATCCCATTTTCCTAACTTGACATACGAGTAATTTAGCATAAGTTCTTTTCTTCCTTAAACTGTGACTGGTCTTTATGTTTTTCTAATTTTCTAATCCATTCATGGATGCTTATTGTAATTAAATAAAACGACTGAGTATACATCAATATAGTTAATTTTGTATATAGTTATATAGGATAATAGGGAAATAAAAGATACCGTAATGGTTTTCAACATAGACATAACGGTGAAGGCTGACAATATTCAGTAATTGGTGTTATGAACACCTCGACTGATTAAAAATGCCATCCTTCTATGTTGAATGAATATGATAGATTGTTTTGTATTTAATATTCAGTTCATTTTTAGCAATTTTATTTATTTTTCAAATACTCTCTTTTCATTTCCCCGACCCACTTATTTTTCTTTGAATATAATCTCTTTCCAGGACGCTTCTTGCATTCTGACAAAACGTAAGAAGAAATAATCGGAAAGCAAATTGAAGAGTCCCCGTAAACTATTACATTGTTCTTATGGGAGGTCTTTATTTTTCCCCAACTTTTTCCCTCTTGTATTGTCGCGCCAGACAAGCCGCCTGTGTCAGGTCGGGCATCAGTAATTTGTATTACATAATCGTGCCCTCCGTCTTTTAGTTTTAATATTTGGTATAAGGCTGGTCCTGTTTGTTGAAAAAAATTCTTCGGAACCCCTCCGCCCAATTCGATACCCCCTGATGCTTTACTTTTCCACAGTATCGCTGTTGATTCAGCTATATCTAACATAACGTTTGGAAAGGTTTTGACATCTTCAAATATCAAAGGTAGCATATTGAGGCCAATAGAAGAATCGCTTATTGCCGGAATGAAAACGGGGATGCCATTCTTATACGCCGAAACAAGGAATGATTTCTCTGGATATTTTGAATTATCAAAAGCCGCCTTACCAAGTTCATAAGACATGTCTGCTGTAGAATACCATTCAGGATTATTGTTATTCTTAATATTCTTGATTTCTCTCTGAACGATAATGTCCTGCGCTTGTAGAGTTCCTATCTCCTTAATATATACGTCATAAATCCGTACAATTTGTTTTGCGTAAAGCAGATCATCATCAACCTGAAAATGGCCCTGTCTCACCGGAAGACCATAGGCAAAATGGAGATCGTGATAGACATTAGCACCGGTTGTTACTATCCAATCTACAAAACCATTTTCGATAAGAGTTTTTATGGTATTCCCCATTCCTATCGGTGTCAAAGCTCCCGCGAGGGTCAAGCATGTTGTACATTTTTTATTAATCATTTCTTTCATTATGTTTGCAGCTTCGAAAAGTCGTCTCGCATTGTACCCTGTTGATCCAAAAAAACGAACCAACTGCGATATTGTCATATTCTTAGTTATAATTGGAGGGTCAATCTTTTTCCCTGTAAATGAATGTGCGCCGTTCACCCATTAGGATAAAGAAAAGCTATTAAAAATTTTATCTAAAGCGAATTTGATTTTTTGCACATCGCTAGATATGTTTATTTGCCATAAAGATTAGTGTATCAATTTAAGAGGACTGGTTCCATAATCACTTGCTACTCTCTTTTCTTCATAAGCGCTACATTCTATACATTTTATACCATTGTTGATTTTGACCGTATCTCCGCCACAATTAAGACATAAAGAGTACAATAAACCAAAATTAGTTCCATCTACAGCAAGATGAATTGAGGAGTTCATAAGACTTGAAATTTGACCGCGGACAATATCACCATTTCTATAAATCGACTTTGGCTTTCTGTTATATCGATCTCGATTCCATCCTTTATTATTTCCAGTTCTCGCCGAAGCGATGGCAGATAAACCAGATTTGTATAACTTGTTATTTATGGAAATTAACTTTACTGAAATCATTGACCCAAATAACATTTCCACATATCCCATAACGACATCCCCTATTTTCGGTATCTCTAGCGAATTTACTGAATCTATCTTAATTGCCCTTCTTTTAAAATCATATTCCTTTTTACCCATAGCACTTGATCTAATAGTTCCATCAAGCGTGAAAGTATTACTCCCACCTTGGAATTCTTCAATCTCTGCTATGTATTCACCCGGAAAGACCATTCCGGATGTCTTGTTTTTCATATCAAGGATATGACATTTGAAGTAGTTATAATTGTTACACGAAAATTAAGTATTCAAAAACCGCTATTGTATCTACAACCTAGCCTTTACTAAAGCCGAATGCAAACCCAGCCGCAAAACCTCCAGTGAGCGGTATACCAGAATTTGAGATCGCGTTAAAAATCTGGTCGCTGATCCCAGGAAGGAAAGGAGTATTCAAATTAAATCCATTAAAATTTGTCATTACAGCCCCAAAGGTTTCTTGCACCTTTGGCCAATTTAATGCAATTAATCCATTGTATTGAAGATAGTACATGAGTCCTACCAATAGTCCGGACACAATAATAATTATTTTTAATATTTTTTTTATTGCGTAACCCATCAAAAAGCCTAAAAATCCCCCGATTCCTATGGATGTAGCTAATCCTCCGATTCCAATAGAGCTAGCCAGAGAGCTAAAATCAACAAACATCCCAATAAATTATCCCAGAGCCATGAATATATGCAATATAGACATTTCTCATCAATTCTTTTACGTGGAAATAGTTAGAGCTTTTTTTAGTGTAATCAAAATAGTAATAATATTTAGATTAGATTCGGTTAGTAGTTCTTTATCGATAAAATGTTTGAACGTGCTCGATTGTTGGATTTTTTTGGTAGATCAAATAATCTATTAATAACCTTCTTTCATTTCTTAATGTGAAATTCATACAATGGTTTCCTTTTTATCAGCAAATTAGAACCGAGTTTGGATATAGCACCGAAAAAGATCAAAAAGCGGCTGAAATGCTAAGCAATATGATAAAGGACAACGCATTACTCGTCTCTAAACTCCAAAAGAAGATTCAGGGAAAGCACGTGCTTGTAATTGGAGCCGGTCCTAGCCTAGAAAAAAATATTGGATTTATCAAGAAGAATAAAAAATACATAAAGATCGCCGCCGATGGTGTGGTAGAGATTCTATTAAAAGGAAAGATAAAGCCTGATATAGTAGTATCGGATCTTGATGGAAATCCAAAGTATCTAAGGATGGCGGAAAAAATGGGAGCGATAATGATTATCCATGCGCATGGTGATAACATGGAAAATTTACAAAAACATGTTCCTAAATTTAGAAAAATAATAGGAACGACACAGGTAATGCCAACGCAGAATGTGTATAATTTTGGAGGTTTTACTGACGGTGACAGGAGTGTATTTTTAGCTGAAGAAATGAAGGCAAAGAGTATTACTCTAGTGGGTATGGATTTGGACAATAAGCCAAGAAAATTTGCAGCTGGCGATCAAGAAAATCAATCAGATATTAAAAGAAAGAAGTTAATGACTGCTAAGAGATTACTGGAAATGTTAGGTAAGCAATCAAGATCCAAATTGATCAACAAGTCAAATACGAGAATAAAAGGCATAAAATCTGAACCATGAGTGTCTTACTTAGATTTTCGTAATTAGCTTGACAACTTAAACAAATTAGTCACTTGCAAATATGTGAAAAACTATTATATGTTTTTGATACATTGAATCCTGTCATGTCCGTTTTTTCAGAGGAGGATATCCGTCGTGCTGCTGAAGTACGAGAATGGCTGATTAAAGAAGTTACCAATAAGAAAGAGGAGCTCAATAAGCTTCGTGATACGCTTTCGATAGTCGATTCTTTGCTAAAAAAAACCAGCTTCATAACCGCATCAAGTCTTGAATCTCCTGGTACTAATTTAAATGATAAAATTAAGACAGAATACGAATCAAATCATAAGGAAGAACTTCCAAGGAGTGGACCGGGTTTAGAGTCAAATACCAAATCAACAAATGCCGACTATGATTTTCACTACGATGTTAATGACAATAGCAATCAGTCAGTAGAGACAAGAGCCCTAAAACGTGTAAAAGATAACCTTCTCATATCTAATGCCGAATACACTTCGACATATGTAAAAATACCGTTGGTCGATGAGATCAATCTAAATATCAACACGCCTCCATTCAAGTCATTCTTCTTAAATCGCATCTTGGAAGGTATGAAGTCGAAAGATAAAGAGAAGACCCAAAAGGGCGAAATCGATGATTCCGAAGTCATCGATTACAAAGTAGATAGTGATCAGAATGGAAATCTTACCAGCGTTACAATTACAAACTACAGAGAAAAAGAAAGGCTTACTGAAATTTTTAATACTGCAACCTGGGTATTTTCAAGAATGTTAGAAAAAGGAAATTAAAGTAGTTATGGATAAGATTATAGTACTTGATTTCGGATCCCAATACAGTCACCTGATTTGTAGGCGTATTCGAGAATCAAATGTATTCTGTGAACTATTGCCATATAACTCGCCTATCAGCTTGATTGAAAAGTTGGAGCCAAAAGGAATTGTGCTATCGGGTGGTCCTTCCAGTGTATATTTGAAAGGTTCTCCAAAGCCTGATAAGAAGATTTTTGAAATGGGAATTCCTGTTTTAGGAATTTGTTATGGTCACCAACTAATTGTCGATAAATTCGACGGAAAAATTAAACGATTTGACAACAAAGAATATGGATATGCCGACTTGGTCATTGATGATAATTCAGATTTGTTTAAAGGGATAAATAAGAAAATAAAATGCTGGATGAGCCACGCTGATGCAGCTGAAAAAATACCAACAAATTTTGAGATTCTGGCTCATACTGATAACTCGCTTTCAGCCGCGATAGCAAATAAGGATAGAAAATTTTATGGAATTCAGTTCCATCCAGAGGTATCACATACAGAGGAAGGAAATCGAATTCTTACAAATTTTTCGCAAACCATAAGCAACGCAAAGCCAGATTGGACAATGCAAAGTTTTATTGAATTTTCCATAGAGGATATTAGAAGTAAAGTTGGCGACGACAGAGTACTATGCGCCATTAGCGGCGGGATTGATTCGACAACTTTGGCGGTTCTTCTAAACAAGTCGATAAGTAAGAATTTGACTTGTGTTTTTGTAAACAATGGATTACTAAGATTGAACGAGGAAACAATAGTTCCTAAATTAATAACCAAACACTTAGGTATTAGTACTATTACGATTAATGCCGAGGACAGATTTTTATCAAAGTTAAAAGGAATAAGTGAACCTGAACAAAAGAGAAAAATTATTGGAGAGGAATTTGCTCAAGTCTTCTCGGAGGTAACAAAAGAATATGGACCATTTCAATGGCTTGCACAGGGGACCCTTTATCCGGATGTAATTGAAAGTGGTTTCTCAAAAGGACCTGCTGCAGTTATAAAGACACATCACAATGTTGGTGGATTACCTGAATGGCTTGATTTGAAGGTATTAGAACCATTTAGGAGTTTGTACAAGGATGAAGTGAGACAAATTGCTGCCCTGTTAAATATCCCTAATGAATTTTTGAAAAGACACCCTTTTCCGGGGCCAGGGTTGGCGGTGAGAGTTATTGGGGAAGTGACAGACGATAAATTAAGAATCGCCAGACATGCTAGCAGTATTGTAGAAGATGAATTGTTAATTTCAGGTTGGTATGATAAGGTGTGGCAAGCATATGCGGCCGTGGGAGATGATTTGGCAGTAGGCGTCCTAGGCGATGAAAGAGTATATGGCCACATGGTTACAGTAAGGATCGTTGAATCACTAGATGCCATGACAGCTGATTGGTCAAGAATACCCTATGATTTAATATCTAAGATTAGTAACAGAATAACTAATGAAGTTAATGGCGTAACGTGGGTAACGTACTCGGTTTCAAGTAAACCTCCTGCCACAATTGAACCGCAATAATTTACCCACTCTTTGTTCTAATTAATTCTATTGTTTCTACTATTGTAGGCGGTTCAAATTCACTTCTTCCAATGTACAATGAGGCATACGCATTTGAGAATGATAATCTTTCCCATGGTTCAAGACCTGCAAAATACCCAGCGAGATCTGCTGCGTCCCAACAATCTCCCGACCCCGTTAGTTTTTTAGGATTTACGTTAAACGATTCTACAAATATTACATCTTTACCATCGGACCATGCAGATCCAATCCTCGTATGAAGATCGATGTTTAGATCAAACTCAGAAGACAATAATTTTGCGCAATTTTTTACACTTTCGGCATCAGACGGCCCTATGGAATCACCAGAATGAAAATTACATGCCTTTAAAAGAGAAGTACATTCATTTTCATTAATGCTTAACACATCTATTACCTGATTTAGCTCCTTTAGCATTTCTCTAAATTCTTCTTTTCTGGTTTCTATATCCGCAGGGTCTAAGAAATGAAAAGCTTTGGGCGAATTATTGAAAAGATATTTAGCCAAATCAGTCCCTTTAAGGTTACTACCCCAATTTGTCAGAACGATGGCTTTTGCAGAATTTATTATTTTCAGATCGGATGATTGACTAATCAAATCTGGACCAAAATTCTTATTGTCACCGACATCACTTATCATTACATTGGCAAATAATTTTTCGTTGTCATGAAATTCAAAAGATGTAGTTGACCCATGTTTACCATTTTTTATTTCTAATTCAACACTTTTTCCAAACTTTGAGAAGACTGAATTGAGAACTGATTTTCCAAAATCATCTGCAACGGTAAAAAGGTTGACAGTTAATCCCAATTTAGCCAAACAATATGCAACGTTCACAGCATTTCCCCCTTTAATATCAAAAGTATCGACTCCCCTTATGCTCCCCCCTCCGATCGTTGTCTTGCTATTTATCATTCTGAAAAACTCATCCTTGGAGTTTAACTTAATGATTCTATCCAAGAAGAAATCTGGAAGTACAACAACTTTTTGATCTAAATTGAGCTGTTCTAATTTTTCGAACATTTACTAAAATGAGTTTATACACAGGTCTTTATTTAAAATGTCTTTATACTCAAAAAAGAAGATAAGTATTTCTTGAAATTGATTTTAAAAAATTTGAAATGAGATAGAGAGAGAAATACTTACTCCATATCCATGCCGCCCATGCCGCCCATGCCGCCCATGCCGCCCATGCCGCCCATGCCGCCCATGCCTCCAGGAGGACCGGCTGGCATCTTGGATTTACTTGATGCAATTACATCATCAATCCTAAGGATCATGTTTGCAGCTTCTGTGGCAGATTTTATTATTTGTTGCTTAACTGCTATGGGTTCAATAACGTTCTGTTTATACATATCAGCAACTACAGTATTTATTACATCTATTCCTGTCCATTTAGCACCCTTGCTCTGTTTCGCTCTAAGCGTAGTCATTGTGTCAATGGGATCCATCCCTGCATTTACCGCTAGTGACAAGGGTATTGTGTCTAGAGCGTCTGCAAACTTTTGAACAGCTAACTGAGCTCTGCCTTCCATGTTGCTAGACCATTGGCGTAATTCATTAGCAACAAAAGCTTCAGGAGCACCACCACCTGCAACTGCTACAGGATTTTCCAAAACATCTTTTACTACCATTAATGCATCGTGGATTGATCTATCTGCTTCGTCGACAACTCTTTGAGATCCTCCCCTGACCAATATTGTAACAGCCTTCGGATTTCTACAGCCCTCAATGAAAACCCACTTATCTGTTTCAACCTTCCTCTCCTCTACAAGATCGGCTGAACCTAAATCTTTTGATGTGAAATCGTCTAAATTGTTAACAATTCTAGATCCAGTTGCTTTGGACAGCTTTGACATGTCACTTTCTTTGACTCGCCTCACTGCCAGTATTTCTTCCTTTGCCAAATAATGTTGTGCTAAATCATCAATTCCTTTTTGACACAATACAACATTAGCACCAACTCCCTTGATTTTGTCAACCATTGTTTTTAGCATTCGATTTTCTTCTTCAAGAAACATTTGCATTTGCTGCGGCTCGTTGATCCTTATCTCAGCACTCATCTCGGTTTTCTCTATCTCTAGGGCAGAATTTATCAATGCAATTTTTGCCTTTTCAATCTTTTTGGGCATGCCTGCGTGTACAACTTCTTTGTCTAGTACTATTCCTTTCACGAGTTTACTGTCCCTAATTGATGTACCTGGTTTCTTTTCTACTTTGATATTATCTAAATCCACCCTTAATTTCTTGCCGTCATCTACACTTTCAGCAACTTGTCTTGCTGCATCAACCACCATTTTTGCTAATGTAGGACCATCGTCAGAAACAAGTTTTGAATACATGCTTGTCCTTGCAATATTTGTCAAGGCAGTTTTGTCGTTTACATCAATCTTGATACCTATTTTTTGCAAAAATTCGAGAGCCTTTTCTGCAGCTGCTGTATAACCATCTACAATAACCGAAGGATGCACGTCTTTGCTTACTAATTCCTCCGCTTTTTCCAATAATGAGCCAGCAAAAACAACTGATGATGTAGTGCCATCTCCTACTTCGTTGTCTACAGATTTGGCTACTTCGACCATCATTTTTGCGGCAGGATGTTGAACATCCATTTCCTTCAGAATAGTCGCGCCATCATTTGTAATCGTAACATCTCCAAGAGTATCAACCAACATTTTATCCATACCGCGAGGACCCAGACAAGTTTTGACCATTTCAGAAATTAGTTTAGCTGCGACGAAGTTGTTTCTCTGTGCTTCCCTACCTTTGCTTTCTTTAGTTCCTTCTTTTAATATTAAAACTGGCATTCCACCAGCTGTTGCTTGAATTGATTCCAACTTACATATCACCTTAATAGAATACCTTTGATTTTATCATGCCTCTTTTATAGTTTTAGAAAAAATGAATTCAGTTACAATATTAAATACATCAAGAGACGAAATTAATTTAGCTTAATGAAATTTCAAATCCTTATCTATAGTTTTTATGTACCGGGAATTTTATTTGGCCGACAAATTACTAGGCATCTATGATCTAATTTGTTTTTACTTGGTAGAAAAAAGGTACAATTGAATAGCCCTATACAAATTCATGTTTAAATAAATGAGCATTCATATTGCCTCTAACCATAAATCTGTCGGGGTACATACCATTGATTCCACAAGTTACAGTAACTGATCGGTTAAAGAATTATTATGAACTTACAAAGCCGAAAATATGGTATCTCTTAGTTTTTACTGCTTTTGGTTCAGCGATAACAGCTTCGTATTCGACAGACACCTTCCTCTCACCTCTTCAGTGGGTTTTTCTTCTGGTCGGGATTGTTACTGGATCTGCAGCTGCAGATGCCTTAACAGGGTACAATGATCGTGATATAGATGCCATCATGGATAGAACAAAGGCTCGTCCCATCCCTTCAGGAAGAATTTCACCTAGGAATGCGCTTATTTTTGGCTTGCTCTTGGCCTCTATTTCGTTATTTTGTGCCTGGTCTATAAATTACATTACTTTAGGACTCATGGCATTCGGTCTTTTTGACAATATTATAGTATATAGTAAATGGCTAAAAAGAAAGAGTCAGACTAACATTATCCTTGGAGGATTCTCGGGTGGTGTTCCCGCGTTAATAGGTTATGTCGCGGTTACGACAGAACACTTAGAAATAGGACTAGCAATGGCTGGTTTAGTTTTCCTGTGGATTCCAACGCACATTTGGAGCTTGGCATTGCATGTAAGGAAAGATTATACAAAAGCTGGTGTTCCCATGTTGCCAGTAGTTGCCGGAGAAAAAAGGTCCGTTCAAGTGATAGCCGGCACGACTCTCATGATGGTAGTTTTTAGTATAATACCTTTCTTCTTGAATCAGTTCGGGTTAATTTACTTTATTACTGCGATTTCAGGAGGAATTATAATGATAATCACATCTCTCTGGCTATTGGTGAAACCAAGCGAGAAGGCTTCATGGTTACTTTTCAAAATTTCCAGCCCCTATTTGACGGCGCTATTTGTTGCATTCATGGTGGATGCGATATTTCACTAACCATAATTTTCACACTCGTACAACAATCTTGCTATTACCACATGCGATTCTAAACTAATAGGACTTATGGAATATACACTGTTGCACAGACGAGTAACTGATTCGGAAAAATGTCCACGTTGGAAACCTCCTACTACAAAACAGCAATCCTTTGAATAAGTGGAATCGTTATTGTGCAAAATCTCGCTTAATTTAATTTTTGTTCCCTCTACTGAGAACCCAAATACTGCTTGAGGTTTGATTATCTTCTGCACTAGATCGGCAAAACTCACATTTTCTCTAAACTCTATTAACTCTGAACCCTCCTTACTTCTGTGTTTATTTAAGATACTTATCATTAATCTTTCAAATCTGAGATAATTCTTCGGTAATCTCAAATCTTGATTCATGATAAGCAACTTGTTATCAAATGTAGATACATAAACCATTAATTTTTTCTCCTTAAATAGAGGAGTCGATAGGGCCTCAACCAGATCGAAATGTACTATGTCCGGTCTACCTCGTTTCCACCATTGCTTAATGTTTTGATCAACCATAGCTCTATGATGATAGCTAATATCAAGGAGAATTTCGCTGGAATTTCTACCCGTTCTTTTGCAATGGCTTTTCACAGAAGGATGGTTTCTAAGAGTTTGGGGTACTAGTTCTAATGCTGCTTCAACAATTACGAGTGAATACAATCAAATTAACAGAATATTAATATCGAAATATTAAATTTTTTTCATAGCATTTTAATTGAACTTGGCAAGCAATATTTAGTCAAGTTAATTAGAGGATTGAATAGAATTGAATAAGAAGATTATTGAAAGAATAGCCGCTGAAAGAATAGAAATATTGATCCAGAATGCTTTGAACGAAATAAATAGTGATGAAAAATTATCTCAGATGTATGCAAAGCTTGCTCTAAAAATCGGAATGCGCGTTAGAGTAAGAATGCCATATTATATCCGCCAATTATTTTGTAGGCAATGTAAACAATTCATTGTCCCAGGAGTTAATTCAAGAATTAGGATTGGAAGAACCAGGGTAAAATCCATAAGACTTTCCAGCACAGTGGGATCCGAAGCTTGGAATTCACGTGACTTGAAGTCGCGGC